>ENA-OPCM01000646-OPCM01000646.1-human-gut-metagenome-genome-assembly--contig:-NODE-646-length-25425-cov-4.626173_pt1 | contig 25425 bp, 26 predicted proteins | sample MGYA00241252_ERZ501484 | MGnify/ENA primary metagenome ERZ501484 (study PRJEB25962, sample SAMEA2042583) | human gut metagenome | biome: human gut; feature: human-associated habitat; material: faeces...
GGCGGCTCCGGCACGGCTACATTGTCTACCGTGGGAGCGGGAGCCTCGGCGGGCGGGACTGCCTCGGGAATGTTTTTCTTATCATCTGCCATTTGCAAACCTCCTTTTCGTGGCATGAAAAAAGCCAGTCCGCAGACTGGCCGGGTGGAAGTGACCTCCCTTCATGGTTTTATATATGAAAACGCCGCCCGTTGTCCTGTTGGGCGGCGTTGTTCTCAACTTATTCTTGATATATTATGTTGTGCCGATTATAATATCATTTTAGATAATTGTAGTGTCGAAACATAGTCTTTGCCACCATCATCAAATTCGGTAACATAGTCGTAAGAGACAGAAGCACAGTCTGTTGTCTCAACCTCCGCTGCAAATGCGGGCAGACTCGAAACCAAAAGCACCGCAACTCCCATCAGTAACGAGAGGAACTTCTTTCCGATTTTCATCTTTACGAGCCTCCTTGTATAATTTGTTCAGTAATTATATCACAAATTCCGCAAAGTTTGCAACACATTAACAAGAAATTAAGTAGGATAGAATCCTGACAAAATCATCTTTATCGAAGTTGTACCCATAGACTGTAAACCCGAGACTTTTGTGGACGAACTCAGCATAATATCCACTTTGCTCGTCACTGTCAAAGCGGAATATATTTACATTTTCTCCCGAAATTGTAGAGGCCAATGGCGCACTATCGTTAGTTACTTGGGTATTGTCCGACTTTGGTGCTCCGTCTTTGATTATTTCTATACTTACTTTCTCATTACCGATAGGGTTGGCCCATATGAAATTATGCCCCTGCATATCGCTTCCATCGCTGAACTTGAAGATGCCATAAGACCCGGTGTTCTCCTCAATCATGTCGGGGAAAACACTTGAAATATCAAATTCAATCCCATAGTAATCAAAAAGCTCTTCTTTTGTGTATTCATGGTAGTTGTCGGGGCCCAAAGCAAAGAAGCCTGTTTCGGGAATTTCCGAGGCGAGTTCATTTATTATAATTTCTGTATCCTCCGTGTTTGCGAGAGACAATGCGGCACCTCCCTCCGAATTTCCCGAAATTTCACTTGAAATAGCTTGACCCCGGCTGCTCAACACCACCCCAGTAAATATAGCAATTATTAAAACAACGCCAATAGCCATTCCTATCGTTTTGGACTGTGCTTTCATATACTACACCACCTCGTTTTTCGTTATAGACACAAGTTCTATTATATCTTACACGATAATAGACGAAAAATCTAATGTTTTGTTCCTTTATAAATGACGAAATGTGGCTTGCCACATCAAACAGCCGATAAAATGACAAAACAACTCGGCCATGCAGCCAAAACACTCCGGCTATCCGACAAAACAGCCCGGCTTTTTTTCGTCAAATCAGGTCGGCTTTAACAAAAAGGTTGCCTCACATTATTGCGTGAGGCAACCTTTTCGTTATTCAATATGGTCGTTGATCCAATACCGAAGCTCCGTTTCGTCCTTTGTGCCATCCGCGATACCAATGAACATATCGGCCAGCTCATTCTGCTCCAATTGGAACTGATATCCATTCCATTTGAGTAGCAGTTGCGTGACCATGGCGCCAATTCGCTTATTGCCATCGATAAATGCGTGATTGGACGCTAACCCAAACCCAATACGAGCGATTTTCTCTATGTCAGTTGGAAAAAGATCTTCTCCTCCAAATGATTGAAGGGGTGCGGCAATAGCCGCTTCTAATCCAGCACGATCACGCAGACCATCAATGCCACCAGAAACTTGAATGATACGGCTATGAATCGCTACGACATCTTCTGCTGTAACCCAAATCATTCTGCCATCCTCTTATAGTCAGAAGCGAACTCGCTCAATAGTTGATCGGTGTCCGCCAGCATTTTTTCGCGGCTCACAGCTGTTACAGGCTCCTGAATCGTGACAGCAAAAGGCATGCCTTTTGCTCGAACAAAGGCATTGGCAAAAATATTAAAGGCAGTAGAAGTTGACATGCCCAGTGCATCACAGATGGCTGCCATTTGCGCTTTCACTTCAGAATCAATGCGAAAAGTCATGTTGGAATCCATGTTCAAGCCTCCTTTGCACTACAATAATACTACATAATATGTGCATTGTCAATCCGGTCGTTTCTTGATGATGGTCGGATGCGGCTGATCCAAAGGGAATTGATTATTCGACATAGTTCGATTATATCACAGAACGGCGACAACAGTGTGGCGCGGTTTTCCTTTTTTGCTCATTATGATCGATTTGTTGCATTTTCGACCGATAATCCGTAAGACTTACCAGAATGGAGGTATGTCTATGTATCCGCGCACGATTATTGACTCACTACCGGCAGTTCCTAACAGAGATCAACTCACGCATAAAGATCTACACGCACATTTCAGCACTGGTCAATCGATTCTTCTTTCTGGTTCTGGGAGAGATAAGAAGTACGGGTACCGCAATGGTATCCAGACGGATCTTGGAGACATCAGGAACGATGTCTGGCGCGATTTGGTGCGTGAGCTCATTGTCCGGAGCCACGAAGAAGACTTGTTCGATAAACTCCTGGAGTGGGAGAAGGAGCACACCTATTGGTTAAAGACGAAAGCAGAACTGGAGCATTACACGCTTGAGCTCTACGCTGCAAGGATCTTTGACAACCCGAAATGGGTTGACTATGAAGCTTTTGCCAAGCACTATGGCTACCAGCCGCAGTCCTATGAGGGGTAAACAACTCAATGCATCGGATATACATGAAAACGGCAATGCCACATTGTGGCACTGCCGTTTTCTTATTGCCTTTTTTCAGTTCACGGTCTATTGACTACGCCAACAAAGAGTGGAAGTCCATCTGCACCAGTAATGGCGAATAAGAACGGTCGATCCAATACGAAGTCCATTTCCTCTTCAGGTGGCGCCGCAGCACCAGCCATCATCATGACGGTATATGCCGCTGCGGTAACCCCCTCTTCATCGATGGCAACGCGGGCTGCATGGTCGGCTTTGGAAAGGAATATCTCTGCAACTTTCGAAGTCATGGGACTGAAATCGGCCACCGTGGCATCGAATACACCGGTAATACCCAGCGCATTCAGGCCATCACGCAGGTCAAGGTCAGAGACAACATCAAATTTGGGAACGGACATATTCACGATCAGGTGCTTGCTGTTCTCCCAGTTTCCATTGCTGTTTAGGAACTCCATCGTTTGCTCATCGGCAAGCAGATCATCCATAGCCACGCCATCATCAGGCAGGAGGAACCACATTTTGCCGCTGCCCTCCAGGCTCAGAGCAACAGCGCCGAACTGATCTGCCCAGTAATAGGTGTTGCTGCCGCCCTTGTGCATGAAGTCGCACTCCACGGTCTCTCCATCAGCACTGAACAGATGGAACAGGCCCTTTTCCGTTCCGGCCTCATTGAACTCACTGTGCCACTTGGCTCGGTAGTAGATGGTAGAGGCCAAAGCCATAACGGTCTCGGGGTCCATCGACAGACCATCGGCCTGCGCTTCCAGCAGTCCTCCGGTCTGCTCATTGATCCAGTCCCGCAAGGCCTGATTAAATTCCTCGCTGCCCATCTCACCACGGAAGGAGGACGCATAGTAATTCTTTGCCAGACTGTCCATTGTGGACTGGTTGAAATTTACGGACTCATTCAGCCACAGGGAGTTTGCCAGAATGCTTGTCACGGCGCCGTCATTGCTGTAATTGGCGTTCCAAACACTGGCTGCCTGGGAGCGCAGAGCCTCAATGCTTTCACTTCCTAGAAGGTCAAGGATCTGCTGGCGGCTTTCACTGTCCGTCACCTCTGCCAGCATGGCGAGGGCCATGTAAACACTCAGAGGAGAGTATACCTTGTTCTCCCCGTTGGAATTGCTGAGAAACTCTCGGATTGAACTGGCGAAGAACGGTTCCAGACCGTCTGCATAGCCTTCCGGCTGACTGCGTTGGGCCTTTCTGTCCGACTGCCAGGCGTCATAGACCACATCAAAGCCATCGCTGTCAAACTCACCGGTCTTTTCATCAAAATACTCCATCTCGTTTGGGTAGGGAGCCATCTCCGGATAGCTAGCCAGTGCCAGAGCATAGGCCGATGCGGAGTTGTTTGGTTTCTTTTCGTCCATATTGGTATCTCCTGCGCAGCCTACCATAGAAATCAGGCAAGCCGCTGCGAGGCATAGCGCTACAATTCGTTTCATACTGCGTACCCTCCTTAGTCTACGATGGTGTCTGTGCAGATTACCTGCGTTATGATTTCCATAGCAGTCTCGCCGTAGCGTGACCACCAGCTATTTACACCCTGGGTCGTTGCCACAAAGTTGCCTTTGCTGGCAGGGTAACTGATAAAGTTCCAGATAGCACCGCCATCGTAGGTGCCCATGGAACCATTTCCAAATTCCTTCATTGACAATCCGGTGCCACAGACGCCGAATGTAGGCCAATATTGGAAATCGATCCATCCATCTTCACCAGCGGGTCGGAAACTGACGCCATAGCTCATGCCATCGGCACTGTATTCCTCAACCTTGTATTCCCAACCAGAAAGAAGCGGCACACTGACGCCAAATCCGCCGTGTTCGTAGGAAACATTACTTGTGTCAGCGGCGTCCACGAGATCAAAGCCTGCATAATAGGTTTTGGTGTCATAATCACCGGTACCCCGGAAATCCATAACCGATTTGCTGATCCGGTAGGAACCTGCGGGAAGCTCTCCGTACAGGCGGCTCCAATTCACTTCCCATTCTGTTTCCGCATTGTTAGGGATCATCCATGCTTCTGACGTCCAGGCAAGCTCATACTCCATAGGAAGCAGCTCGACCGCAACCCACTCGCCATCCTGCAGCATTTCGAGTCCGTAGTAACTGCCGGTCTGCAGCTCACCGGTTGGTTCTCCATCTTGCTGCGTACAAACAATGGTCAATCCAGACGGGGTAATATTCTTTGCAGTAAGCTTCACTCCCCAGGGATCCTGATAGGCGCTTATCGACGGAGTACGACTGATACCAACAAGACCGGATATTGCCGGAGTGCGTTCGCTCTGTTTTCCATTGATCCAAACCTTGTCGGTGGCCTTGATCACATCGCCCATCTGCACTTCAAGGAATAGATGCCACTGAGCCATATCCTCTGTTCCTGCCTCAGGGACCTTACGGTCAATCGTAATGTCCCACCCATCCAATGCACCGTTCTCAATACGGTGACGACGCACATCTGTAATCTCATGCCGAATTGATCCGCTGCCTTCCTGCAGTACGATCAGAACAAGATTCTGCCGTTCAAAATAGGCGTTATCGTATTTGTCGCAGGCATCCAAAAAGCCGATTGTGCTGTCGGAGTAGACTGTCTCTCTTCGTTCCAGACTATAAATGTCCTTGTATGCCTCGTAATAGGCTTCCAATTCCGCTCTGGAACTGATCACGGTGTGGTAAGGATAGCCATCTTCAGGTCCGCCATTGGTCCGGATGTACTGCGCCTCAAAAGCGTATGCTCCCGGTTCAGGCGTCACGGAATCTGGATCAGCTTCATTTCCTACAATGGTCCATCCGAGTTCCGTAAGCTCTTCTATGACCTGTTCCGGAATATCGGCCTGCGTACCGTCTTCCAATTTCACACACCAATACGCACCGGTCCTGCCTGGATAGGTTTCCGCAATCCCATCGTGGAAGATCAAAATCTTATCGCCGGTCCCCAAGCCAGAGAACAGACCTTCCTTATCCTTTCGGTTGCTCATGATAATGGGTGAGTTTCCATCGATGAACATATACGATCCGTTGTCCGCTACTAAGCAGCGTCCGACAGAGAAACTCATGGAGTGATTTATCATATACCAAAGGCCACCCGCACAAAGTAGCAGTATGACTCCTATCACACAGAGGGGAATAACCAATTTCTTTTTCTGTTTCATATCAGCAGCCTCCTTTTCATATCAGACATGAATTCCTTATTGATATAGACGCAAAAATAGGGAAAATGTTCCCTTGTGATGCGATTTAGAGAGTTGCCGGAACAAGTGAGTAGCATAATCGAAGTCAAAGGCAACCTCACGATTGTCACTTTGCTTCATCACTCATTATACGACCATCGACAAAACCCTACAACCCACCTAAGTTCCTGTGCATACCAAAACGGCAATACCTGCTTGGTATTGCCGTTTTGGTATTAACTCTTCAGCTGTCTATCCTTTGCAAAGGCCATCAGCGTCTCATGCTCGTTGGGGATCTGCTCATCCAAGACTGCATCCAGGCATTCCTGCAGCACACGGCCAATGGTCGGTCCCTGAAAGCCCAATGTCATCATATCATGTCCATTAACTGCCAAGTCCTTGAGTGTGAAGCAGCTCTCTTCCTGCAGGATCTCATTGATCATTTGCGATACTTCCTCAAAGATTGCGATCCGGTGTCTGCAGATGGCCGATTGACCAAGCGTATCTGCCTTGTGCAGCTCGATCAGTTGCCGGGTAGCATCCTCACCGTGCTTGCTCAAAAGCCGTTTGATTGGCTTCCTGTCGGCCGTGATGGGCATGTCATGATAGCGAACGAGTCTTACAATTTGTTCTTTGCTGGCGTTATCGAAGCGAAGTCTACTGAGGATACTCTCCGCCATTGAAGTACTCTGATCCGAATGCCCGAAGAAGTGGCCAATGCCATCCTCGGCGAGCGAGAAACAGGAAGGCTTCCCAATGTCATGCAGCAGGGCTGCCCAACGAAGCACCGGTTCAGGGGTGATACTTTCAATGACCGCGATGGTATGGTCCCAGACATCCTTGTCATGATGTGGATTATGCTGCGGAAAGCCAAACATGGGTGTGAGCTCCGGGATCGGGACGGCCAGCACATCGGCGAAGTCCCGCAGAACACCTGCCGCGCCCTGAGCGCAGAGCATTTTGGTAAGCTCAACCAGAATGCGCTCCGCAGCGATACCTTTGAGCAAGTGCTTGTTCCTGTGGATGGCCGTTGCCGTGGCAGCTTCGATCGTCATGCCATACACGGAGGCGAAGCGAAGGGCTCTGAGCATTCTCAGGCCATCTTCCTGGAATCTCCGATCTGGATCTCCCACGCAGCGGACAAGGTCGCCGGCAATGTCCGCCTTGCCTCCTACGAAGTCAACAACACCTGTCCTGGGGTTGTAGGCCAGAGCGTTCATGGTGAAGTCCCGGCGCTCAAGATCGTCCTTCAGGCTGCGGGTAAAGCTGACTGAGTCCGGATGCCGATGGTCGGAGTAGTCCCCGTCAACGCGATAGGTCGTGATTTCTAGAGGCTCTTGGTCGATCACAACAGTTACAGTCCCATGCTTCAAGCCAGTCTCAATCAGGTGGTAGCCTGTAAAGATCTCCTCCACCTGCTCTGGGAGCGCGTTGGTGGTGATGTCCCAATCCTTCGCAGGACTGTTGTCACGCACATAATCACGCACTGCGCCACCAACAAGGTACGCCTCATAGCCGGCCGCTTCAAGCATCTCAAATGCTGTATTCACTTGTGGTGGCAATTTCATCATAAGATCACATCTCCAGTGCGGCGAGGAACAGCGCATTGAGTTCCTCCCAGTCCTTCGTGATTTCTCTCGGATACTGCTCCACCAGAGCACGCACCTCTGCAATGCTCCGATCCATGTAAGCGTTGAGGATATCGATTCTCGGGATCATCTTCACCTCAGGGGAGTTCATCTTCAGATCAAGCAGCTTCGCAACGGTTTTCTCCAGGTAGTCCGGAAGCTGGCTCGCCGCCAGTTCAGAAAAGAGCATTGGGGGCGGAGTACCTTTTTCAAGGATCCACCGGCAAGCGAGGATTGGCCGCAGTACATAGAAGTACTTCTTGGCCTTCACCATGTCGCCGCGCAGGTATTCTCGATAGTTTCCTTCCGCCATCTGCAGATAGTGCCAAAGGCCACTCTTGGACGAGAAGTAGCGCCGCATGACGGGCTTAAACGCCTCAGTGAAGTCAGTGGTCTGATACACGATGGGAGAGGAAAACCACTCAAATACGGTGGGGTTGGATTTGTGGAGCAGCTTCAGCGCCTTCTCTACATCCCAGCCGTTGATGTCCAGCACATCGTTGATTGGCAATTCAATCACATCACGCGGACGATTCAGCTTGAGATAGCTTTCTCTATCACGGACATAGATAAACCGCACATCGTAGTCGCTATCCGGTGAGGCAAAGCCCCATGCCCTGCTGCCGGATTCCACCGCCAGTAGAATTCGGCAGTTCTCCCGTTTCTCAATCTCATGTAGTTTTTCTTGAATCAATTCCTCCACGGTGCAACACCGCCTTTCTATTTTAGTCGGACGCCTTGAAGTTGTAAACAGGGCGAATCCGCTGAACGATTTCAACGGTAGGTTCAATCTGGTCTATGATCTCAGCCATGCTCTTATAGGCCATGGGGGATTCATCCAGGGTTTCAGGAACAACACAGGTCGTATAGATTCCTTCCATTTCCTTCTGAAACTCTTCCATGGAGAGGGCATGAAACGCCGCATGACGGCTCATGAGACGACCGGCGCCATGCGGAGCGGAGCAGTTCCATTCCTCATTCCCCTTACCGATGCAGATGAGGCTTCCATCCCGCATATTGATGGGAATGAGCAGCTTTTCTCCCTTCCGTGCGGAGACGGAACCCTTGCGCAGAATCATGGCGTCCGTATCGATATAGTTATGGATCGTAGTAAACGCATCGACAGGAGTAAGCCCCATACCAGACAGAATCACATCCACCATTGCTTTGCGGTTGAGTACGGCGAACTTCTGCGTCAGCTTCATGTCGTGAATGTAGTCATCAAAAAGCGTGCCTTCCACATAGGCAAGATCCTTGGGAATGCTTAAATCGTGCTCACGCTTGAGAGCTGTGATCGTCTTTTGAATCTCCTTAAAGCGGCCCTCTGCCTTCATCTGATCGATCGTAGCCTTGATCTGATAATGTGCGCCACCCCAAAGAGCACGGCGGCCCTCGTCCTGGTAGAAGTTTGCAACCTCAGTCCCGAGATGCCGGCTGCCGGAGTGGACTACCAAAAACAGCCGCCCATCTTCCGCACGGTCCACTTCGATGAAGTGGTTTCCGCCGCCAAGGGAGCCGATGCTTCGCATCGCACGATCGAGGTTGACTTGATCTGCGCAGCGCAGCCGAGATAAATCGAGTTCAGCATTCAACGCATGGATCTCGTTTCTCACATCTCGTCCGTAGGGGATCTCCTTCCGAATCAACGTGTCCAAACGCTCGAAATCGATCTCATGCTCGGACAATTCCACCGTTTCCATGCCGCAGCCGATATCAACGCCGACCATACCCGGAACGATTTTATCCTGAATGGTCATGGTGGTACCGATCGTGCAGCCCTTGCCTGCGTGAACATCGGGCATAATACGGATCTTGCAGCCTGCGAATTCCTTTTGATCACAGACCGACTGGATCTGGGCGCGGGCTGCATCCTCCAGTGCAGGGGTATAGCAGAAAGCGGTATTATATAATCCTTCTATCTTTACCATAGTGATTTCCTTTCTTCTTACTTTCTATTTTACGGATAGGCTCCTTTAATTGCAACAGCTCTCTTGGTTGCAAAAAATGAGGGCTTTCACTACATGTGTGAAAGCCCTCAACAATTTAATGATACAGTAATCGCGCAGAGATGTCAATCTGGTCTTGCACATTCGCGCCACATTTCATTGTAATGACCAGTTTTTTGAAAGATAAGTTGTATCTTTCCTGCATTGATTTTTTGTCTATCCTATGCTATCTTATAGATACAGAAAGGGTGAGTCCAATGTACAGCTAACTCCCTCTCAACTCAAGAAAGCGAGGTTAAATTGATGTTAGATACTAAGAACGAAAGATGAGCCTTGACTGCTTTTGCTGGTGGTCAAGGCTCATCTTTTTCGTGTAAATCACAAGTCCCGAAAGGGGCTTTTTTTGTTTGCAGGTAATTTGATAATCATCTGTATTCAAGGCGCCAATAGGGATAATTCGCATTGTCCGTTCTTTTGGACACCGACAGCTCTATGATGATTACAATCGAACGAAAGAAGGAGCAATTGCCGTGGAGTACATTGTCATGGATATGGAGTGGAATCAGGCGCTTACCTTTTCTGAGATGGTCAAAGATCCGGTTTTCTTGACAGGTGAGATTATTCAGATTGGAGCAATCAAGCTAAATCAGACTCTTGAAGTGGTAGACTCCTTCAATGAACAGATTGCGCCTCAGTACTATACAGAGCTTCACCCCAAGGTAGCGGAGATCACTAAACTTTCCAATCGGGATTTACAAAAAGGGAAAGGGTTCCATACGGTGTTTAATTCTTTCTGCGATTGGTGTGGCGATGACTTTGTGTTCCTGGTCTGGGGGACGGAAGATCTTCGTATTTTGCGAAAGAATATGGATCTCCATAATATTGATACCAGCTTTATGCCCCCGTGTATCAATCTACAGAACATCTTTGTGGCTCAAGTTACACACGATACAAAGCAATACGCATTGGCCAATGCATTGGCGATCGTTGGCGAGGTTCCATTTGATTCCCACGATGCCCTAAATGACGCAAGGAGCACAGCGCTTCTCTGCACACATTTAGACCTCATAAGGGGACTGAACGAGTACAAGGAGACCGTAGAGAATAGAAATGGCATCGTTGAGAGTTATGAGTTTGAAGAGCCCTATGCCGATATTGGAGATGCTCTGAGCGATGATTACGTTGTATCCTTCGAGTGTCCACATTGCGGCGAGATCGTCTGGGGAGAAAACTGGATCCGAAAGACGGGTACAAATCTCCTGTCTCTATCACAGTGCAGAGATGGACAAGAATACCTTATTAGCCTCAAATTCCGACCGATTGCAGAGAATAAGGTTGTTGTGAAGCGGCTGGTCTATGCTCTGACGGATGAACTGCGAACGGACTATCAGCAGTGTATGGAGCAGGCTGCTGCATGGAGCAAATATGTGATCCCCGCATACTCGTTTTGACTGTGAGGAAATAACCATGTTGAAGCTTTTCGATACCGTTACCTTGAAAAATGATGATCCCGAAACTGGGGTCAAAGCAGGGACTGAAGGAACCATTGTCGATGTACTCGGTAACGGCAAAGCATTTACCGTTGAATTCTTTGATGAAGATGGGAATACAATAGAGGCATCCCTTTATACAGAGTACACTCCAGCGCAATTACAAAAGGTCGAAACAGCCCTGACTCTAACATAGCAGATTTAATCTGTGCAAGACGCACTCAATGGCGTTTAGAGCGCAGGATTCCATAAAATGCAAAAATGCAAAAAGCTATATAGAGGACTGGACATGCGCATTTTGACCTGTTATAATAATATAATGCATCCGGGTATAGCGAAGTTGGTATCGCGCCTGGTTTGGGACCAGGAGACCGTGCGTTCGAGTCGCACTACTCGGACCAACGAAAAAGGGACTCTGAAATTGCTGATTTCAGAGTCCCTTTTCCTTGTTCAATGTCTACTGTGATGTTGGATCTAAATCCGTCGAATTCGACGGGTTTAGGCAGTTAGCCAGATCCGATTCATAATCACCACGCACTACCGCACTCGGTGAGTGAACGACATTAACCTGCACATTGACACTTGCGTTCATAAAAACGCCGATCTTTTCAGCCGCGCCTCGCTTCATTTGTTCTGTCACATGCGTGTAAGTGTCCAGCGTGAATGCGGCACTATAGTGGCCGAGCATGCCAGCGACCGTTTTTGCATCTACGCCGCTCTGAATTGCTAAGGTCGAAAATGTATGTCTCAAATCATGAAAGCGAACGCTTTCATCCACTCCGGCAGCGGCGAGCATTTGCTTGTGTAGATGGCGAAGAGAGTCTGGACTCCAGTAGCCATTGGTTCTCGGACACCAAAACATGAGAGGACTATCCGGATGCTTGTTGTGCTCTTCTATAAGCACGGCAACAGTATTCTCCGGAAGAGCTATTGTCCGAATCGAATTCTCCGTTTTCGGTACAGTAACGCGTAGTTCTCCACCAGAACGGGTGAGCTGCTTGTTAACCGTCAGTATTCGTGTTTCAGGATTCAAGTCAGCCCACTCCAGGCCAAGCAATTCTCCCCGTCGAAGCCCACTTGTCAATTCCAAATAGAAAAGCGCATAGACCCCAAGCCGCTTGGCCTCATCCAGATATGCACCAATCTTGTCCTGCGGCAGGACATGCATTTCCTTCTTTTCACGTTTCGGAATTTTGCAGTTATCGCAAGGGTTGAAGGGAATAATCCGCTCCTTAACTGCCTGTTTCAGAGCGCCGCTCAATACCGCATGAATGTGCTTCACGGTGCTTGCAGACAATGGCTCATATTTTCGATTTCCATGGTTGTCTAAGCGGCCCTGTGTGTGCAGATCATTGTAGAAGCGCTGAATCTGGATTGAGCTGAGCTTTGAAAGCTGGATATGGCCCAAAACCGGGATGATGTGGTTCTCGATCATGCTCCTATAACCATCTGCTGAGCTGGGGCGAAGATTTGGCTTTGTGTAGGAATCAAACCAAAGCCGAATCCATGTAGAAAGGGGCTGTGAATCATATCCTTTGCCCTTGCGATAATAAGGCCCTGTATCCTGTTGGATGGCTCGTGCCAGCTTCGCTGCGCATTCTTTTCGTGTCTTAGCAAAAACGCCCTTTTGAATACGCTTTCCCGTTAGAATATCGTAGCCGGCAGTATATCGACCTTCCCAACAGCCGGGGTATCTCTCTCGAATGCTGCCTTCGCCATTCGCTCTTTGCCTACCAGCCATAATGATCTCCCTTTTCCATTTGCGTCTGAGCATCAAGCCACGAGAGAAATTTTCCTTTGTCAATATAGACCCTTTGACCACTTACCGTATGGGGAAAGTCATCTCTCTTTAGAAGTCTATATGCAACCGTAAGACTGCATCCGAGGGTCTTTGCAACGAGCGGCATCGTCATCACATCCGGAAGATCTTCTTTGCGCCGGATTCGCGGCATCTTACTATCGTCCATCCTTGTCACTCCGTATAGAAGAGAGAGTCCTTCTCTTCTGTTTGCACATTTAGCCAGGTAAGGAATTTGTCTTTCGGCACGAAGATACGACTTCCAACTTTGAAGGCAGGAAAGTCGATGCGCTTCACAAGCTCATAGACCTGAGACAGCCCGAGGCCGAGGAAATTGGACACCTCTTGAACATTGAGGATAAGGGGGAGCTCATCGGAACTCTTATACTGGCAACTTTTCATTTTGCATTCCTCCTGTGAAGTAATCTATATCAATACTTACGAGGAGGTTTGGTAACCAACAACAGGTTCGTACAAATTATCAGCAATAGAAAGCAGAAACTGCATTTTATTTGTGGCGAATTTGCCGCAATTAAACGACAGTTGCGTTGGGGCGTTATGAGATTAGCTAAAAAAGAAGCACTTACGGATCAATACCGTAAGTGCCTCTCTATGGGTTTTCAAATTACTGGATGGCGTCTTTGAAAGCCTTTCCTGCTTTGAACGCAGGTGCCTTAGATGCAGGGATATCAATATGCTCACCTGTTGCAGGATTCTTGCCAGTACGGGCAGCACGTTCTTTGACCTCGAAAGAGCCGAAGCCCACCAGCTGCACTTTGTTGCCAGCCTTCAAAGCACTCTCAGTAGTCGTGATAAATGCAGCGAGAGCAGCCTCGCAATCCTTCTTGGAAAGGCCACTCGCTTCAGCCATTGCGGCAATCAGTTCGGTTTTATTCATAGTTTTTCTCCTTGATGTTATTTTGTTTTCTGTATAATTGTTTAGGTGCCTATGGAATGAAATGACAAGACCCTCTTAGAGTTTTTCACGCACCATCATAAGGGCATAACCAAGTAGATTTTGGCCTTGCCATTTTGCCCGGTCAAGTCTGCTTGGATCACGCATGGATAAACCAATGCCCCAAATCCGATCATTTACAGCACACTCAGCAAGAAATGCATTTCCAGTATCTTTCAGTCTCTCCCTTAGATCAGGGTTCTGCGTAAACTTTGCGAAAAGCCCCTCATAGACGACGATTTGTCGAATACCGTTCCATAGGCTCTCATCATAGCCGGATACAAGCCGTCCAAGAGCCTTTATCTCGGCAGCATTATCCGTAGCAAGAATCTGTGTGGCAACCTTTTCATCGCCAAAGGAAAGTGCCTTGCGGTACATCATATACTGCTCCATTGAGGAAAAGGTGATACCATTGTGCGTAAATGTGGAAGGATACCAGTTGCTAAGGTATCCATTCTCTTCGTTATTGTTGTGAAAACAGATGACAGTCATTCCCATTTCCTCGTTCCTCCATAAACGAACATCTTCTCATGCATGGATATCTCTGACATATTACTATTATACCGAGCGCGGGATGAAATGGCAATCTCAACTTTTTTACTGCCAATTTCTACTTCTTCCTTATTTGGATGTAACTCCAGTAAGTCAACAGAGGGCCAGCCCCATTAGAGCTGGCCATCTATGCACCAAAAGGCATACTTTTTGGCTGATGGCATTTTTGGTCGATCGAAATCAAATATGTGTTTCAAAATGCCATAAACAAATTAGTGAGATATTTCAAAAAACAATGGACATTATGGTGCAATTCTTCTCCATAAAACGTCGCCCTTTCCCGATGCTCGCATTACAATCGCATTAATGCTTTTAGAACAGTATAGCAAACTATTCGCAGAGAGTGATCAGGGGGATTTTCGTATCATCGGTGGAGCAAAATACTGTCTTTCGGCTAAAATTACTTTTCGTATACTGCGAATTACCGCATATACAATTGTCTGTCGCTGATGAAGGGTGATAAGGTTGTCGAGTTGGCTGAAGTAGTAGGCAATGAGTTGCTGCTCCTTCACTGCTATTGGGTAACTCACGCTTGTTTTTTGAATGTTGCTGCGACTTAAAGAGAGCACTTTTATGCCCTGCATTAGAGGAAGAAGCTGGTGGTGGTAAGCATTGGAATTGAGGTAGTAACCGAGGTACCCCAACGCCATTCTGTTCCGAGGGCGGCACACCATTGTATGTAACCCCGATACTATGGCGCTACCTTGCAAATTACCTATTTCACAGGCTTTTCCGGTCGTTTCATCTTCTGCGGTATCAGCGATAATAACATCACCATCCTGCAATAAAGCCCCATTGAAATCCTCTCTGCACCTATGCGGGATGCGAGGAATATCGTCCTTCTGAACATCCAGCACAGAGTCATACTTTATCAGCACATCACCATAATGAACATTCAGGACAGTTCCTTCATCATAACTCAGTTCGGCACGGGAAAGTGTGTTATTCGGGACAGTGCAATCAAACACTTCACCAAACTTACGCTGTTCCCAAGTATTTGTAAAATCCGACAAGAAACGAGACACAAAATCAGCGGAATTACGCTGATGAAGGGTGATAAGGTTGTCCAGTCGTTCCAAATATTGACCCAATACTCTTTGCTCATCTATTTTAGGAATCGTAACAACAGTATTCCCCACCAATTCTTTGTTGAGGTTATTCACTGTACTACCCGCAGCAAGTGACCTGTATTGGTCAAGCATTTGTGGTGTACCTAATAGATGGCAAAGGAAGGTTAAATCAAAGGTGTTATTTGTATCACGGATAAGAAGCCAACCGTCGTGAATACAGCCGTCAATGCCCATTATATAAGGCTTTCCAAAGCTCATTGAGTTTGACAAAATCAAATCTCCAGGATGTACTTCCCTCGTTTTTGATAAGCCTTGAGGTCTTATTTTTTCAGCCGTTTTTGTAATGTAATGACCTTGTGCTGGAGCGTCACCAATCTTCACCCAGTTAAGACCATTGGGGGAATCGGTTATATAATCGTCTATCGGTCTTGGCGAACCGCCACGCTCAATTTGAACGACATCTGCAAACTTACGCTGTTCCCAAGAATAATTAAAAACCTACTTGCACGGCAATTCTTTCGCAAGGATTAATAAATACGAAGCTCTGTACTTTTGTTTCAAATATCGTACTTATATTGAATTTTTCTGATTTTTGTGCTATACTAATGACACTTACACTTAAACCAAGAAAGAGGTGCAATAGAGATGGCAGTTAGTTACAAAAAACTATGGCATATCCTTATTGATAGGAATATGAAGAAAAAGGATTTAGAAGCTTTAGCCGGTATCAATCATTACACGATGAGTAAAATGAGCAGAGATGAAAATGTTACTACCGATGTGCTTGGTAAAGTATGTGCCGCACTTGATTGTAAGGTGGAGGATATTATTGATTTTCTTCCTGACGAAGAAAATTGAGTCCGTTTTATGGGACAGAGCATTTGATAAAATTATGATAACTATATAGATATAATCGGAGGAAGATTATGAACAAGCAACAGTTGGCAGCAAAGATTTGGGAATCCGCAAATAAAATGCGTTCCAAAATAGAAGCAAATGAGTATAAAGACTATATTTTAGGGTTTATATTTTATAAATTCTTATCTGAGAAGGAAGTAAAGTATCTTAAAGAAAATGATTGGACTGACGAGTATCTTCCTGATTTGACAGAGGAAGATTCGGAAACAGTCGAGAGTGTTCAAAAGAACTTGGGTTATTTTATCTCTTATGATAACCTGTTTTCCACTTGGCTCAGCAAAGGCAGAGATTTCAGCGTTCAAGATGTTCGTGACGCTCTTTCTGCTTTTAGCCGTTTGATTAACACAACCCACAAAAAAGTATTTGAGGGAGTATTTGATACCCTTCAAACAGGACTGTCAAAACTGGGCGACAGCTCTGCTTCTCAGTCCAAGGCTATCAGTGACCTTATTCATTTGATTAAAGATATTCCTATGGACGGCAAGCAGGATTACGATGTTCTTGGCTTTATCTATGAATATCTTATCAGTATGTTTGCGGCAAATGCCGGTAAAAAAGCCGGTGAGTTCTACACGCCCCACGAAGTATCGCTCCTTATATCTGAAATCGTCGCAGACCACTTAAAAGACAGAAATGAAATAAAGATTTATGACCCGACAAGCGGTTCAGGCTCTTTGCTTATCAATATTGGTAAGAGCGTTGCTAAGTTTATTGATAATGAAAACAACATAAAATACTATGCTCAGGAATTGAAGCAGAATACATATAACCTCACCCGCATGAACTTGGTTATGCGTGGTATCCTGCCTGATAACATCGTTACACGCAACGGAGATACTTTGGAGGACGACTGGCCGTATTTCGATGAAAACGACCCGATTGGTACTTATGACCCGTTGTATGTTGACGCAGTGGTTTCAAATCCGCCTTATTCTCAGGCTTGGAATCCAACAGATAAAGAGACCGACCCTCGATATGCTCGTTTTGGACTTGCGCCAAAAGGAAAAGCTGATTACGCATTTTTATTGCACGACCTTTTCCACCTTAAGAGCGACGGTATTATGACTATTGTACTTCCTCACGGTGTTTTATTCAGAGGCGGTGAAGAAGGAGAAATTCGCAAAAACCTTATTGAACAGAACCACATTGACGCCATCATCGGATTGCCGGCGAATATATTCTTTGGAACCGGTATTCCTACGATTATTATGGTGTTAAAGCAGAAACGCTCGAACACAGATGTACTTATCGTTGACGCTTCAAAAGGATTTATTAAGGTTGGAAAGAACAATAAGCTCCGTGCTTCTGATATTAAGAGAATTGTTGATGTTGTAACGAAACGAGAAAGCGTACAAAAATTCTCAAAGGTTGTCAGCAGAGATGAAATCAGAAAGAATGAGTATAACCTGAATATTCCACGATATGTTGACTCGTCAGAAGCTGCCGAGTCTTGGGATATTTATGCTTCTATGTTCGGTGGACTTCCTCTTTCTGAGATAGATGAACTCAAAGAGTATTGGATTGCTTTCCCGGAACTTAGAAATGCTCTTTTTGAAAACACTTCTTCTGCTTATTGCAATTTGAGAGTAGAAAACATTAAGAAAGCAATTAAAGAACACTCCGATGTCTGCTCATTTGAGAATAAATATCGTGATGTATTCAGCGGCTTTGATGAGTATTTGTATGATGAACTTATTGAAAAGATGACCGCCTTGAATATTTCAAAGGCAGAAGCGACTCTTTCTGCCGATATATTTGAGCGATTAAAAGATATTCCGTTGGTTGATAAGTATGAAGCATATCAATTGCTTGATGACGATTGGACAAAAATCGCAGTTGATTTAGAAATAATTCAAACAGAAGGATTTGAAGCTACAAAAAGAGTTGACCCCAATATGGTCATCAAGAAAAAGGACGGAAAAGAGCAAGAAGTTCAGGAGGGCTGGGTAGGTCGTATTATTCCGTTTGATTTAATTCAGGATACGCTCCTTGCGGATGATAGAGCTGCATTAAAAACAAAAGAAAATCGCTTGAGTGAAATCGCTTCAGAATATGAGGAATTGTTCGATTCCCTTACTGAGGAAGAAAAAGAAGGCGATTATGCAAGCGAGGACGGATTTGTAAATGCCGAAATCAAAAAAGCATTGAAATCCGACAGCGTTGAGCCTGAGACAAAAGAAAAACTCCGCAAGGTGGCTGCACTGGCTACAGAAGAAAAAGAGCTTAAAGCGGCAATAAAAAAAGATGCAGGACTACTTGAGGGCAAGACAAAAGAGACCATCGAAAGTCTATCCGATGAACAGGTTATTGACCTCTTAAAAGACAAATGGATTACTCCGCTTATTCAAAGTCTTATGAAACTTCCGGATAGTATAGTAAATGAACTGGTATCAAAACTTGAAGCACTGACTAAGAAATACGAGACTACCTTTGCCGAGGTGGAAGCTCAGATTTCCGAAACAGAAAATACTCTTTCTGCAATGATTGACGACCTTGAAGGCAACGAATTTGATATGCTCGGACTGAGTGAGTTCAAAAAAATGCTTGGAGGTGTGCAAAATGACTGAAAAAAATGCAAAACCTCAGCTTAGGTTCGCAGGATTTGATGACACTTGGGAACAGCGTAAGTTATCCGACGTAGCTACAATGCACGCAAGAATTGGGTGGCAAAACTTACGAACTTCTGAGTTTTTGGATAGCGGAGACTATATGCTGATTACCGGAACGGACTTCAACGATGGAGCAGTCAATTATTCTACTTGTCACTTTGTAGAGAAAGAACGATATGAGCAGGATAAGCATATTCAAATAAAGAATGGAAGTATTCTTATTACAAAAGACGGAACTCTCGGAAAAGTGGCTTATGTTCAGGGTTTATCAACGCCTGCAACCCTAAATGCTGGAGTGTTTAATGTGGAAATTAAGGATGAGACAAAGGTAGATAATAAGTATCTTTTTCAATATCTCAAAGCCCCATTCTTAATGGATTATGTCGATAAAAAAGCGACTGGCGGAACGATAAAACACCTCAATCAAAACATACTTGTTGACTTCCCAGTTGTTATGCCTTCTAAAGCAGAACAAGAAGCCATAGGTGTATATTTCCAACAACTGGACAACCTTATCACCCTTCATCAGCGTAAGTATGACAAATTGACCAATGTAAAAAAGTCCATGCTTGAAAAAATGTTTCCGAAAAATGGCTCAAATGTTCCGGAAATCCGCTTTAAGGGATTTTCTGACGCTTGGGAACAGCGTAAGTTGTCTGAATTATACGAAAAGGCAAGTAGAAAGAATGACTTGACCTACGGAAAATATGACATTATTTCGGTTGCCAATATGTACTTCAAACCAGATTCATATATCACGGATGAAAGATACTTGCTCACATATAATATTTTTGAGCTTGGCGATATTGCTTTTGAGGGAAATAAAAGCAAAAACTATGCTCACGGTCGCTTTGTTGAGAATACTATCGGAAACGGCATAGTTTCACACGTTTTTGATGTATTCAAGCCAATAATGAAGCCTTATGATTTGCAGTTTTGGAAGTACGCTATCAACAATGAACGACTTATGGGTGGCATACTTTTGAGAAGTACAAAAGCGTCAACAATGATGACGAACCTTGTAGCAAACGATTTTTTGCAGGAAACATTCTTGGTGCCGTCTTATCCTGAACAGCAGAAAATTGGGGCTTTTTTTCAAGGACTCGACAACCTTATCACCCTTCATCAGCGTGAGTTAGAAAAACTGAAAAATCTCAAAAAAGCGTGTCTTGAAAAGATGTTTGTTTGAGTAAAATTGGCGAATTTTGAAAGTAAGGAGGAAATCTAAATGATTTTTAATAAAGAGTCGGATTTTGAAGAGGCTTTGATAAAAATTCTGTCCGAAAAAGGATGGGAAAAAGAAGTCCTTAAAAACTACTCTGAACAGGATTTGCTTCAAAACTGGGCAAACATTCTTTTTGAGAACAATAGAGATATTGACCGTTTGAATGATTACCCATTGACAGACGGCGAAATGCAGCAGATTTTGGAGCAAATAAAGAATTTAAGGACACCGCTAAAACTAAATGGCTTTATCAACGGCAAAAGTGTGTCCGTAATAAGGGATAATCCTGATGATAAACTTCATTTTGGAAAAGAAGTAAGTTTGAAAATATATGACCGCCGTGAAATCGCTGCCGGTCAGAGCCGCTATCAAATTGTTCAACAACCAAAGTTTCCAACAAAGTCAAAAATCCTCAATGACCGTCGTGGAGATTTGATGTTGCTAATCAACGGTATGCCTGTTATCCATATCGAATTAAAGAAAAGCGGAGTGCCGGTAAGTCAGGCATATCACCAAATAGAAAAATACTCAGGAGAAGGGATTTTCAGCGGCTTATTCTCACTGGTGCAAATTTTTGTGGCAATGGAGCCGAATGAGACCGTATATTTTGCAAATCCCGGTCCGGACGGCAAATTTAACCCGGATTACTATTTTCACTGGGCAGACTACAACAACGAACCTATAAACGAGTGGGATAAGGTGGCTTCAACGCTACTTTCTATTCCTATGGCTCATCAGTTAATAGGCTTCTATACTGTTGCTGATGATTCTGATGGCGTACTCAAGGTTATGCGTAGCTATCAGTATTTTGCGGCAAGTGCTATTTCCGATAAGGTTTCTAAGACGAAGTGGGAATCCGGCAATCAGCTTGGCGGTTATGTATGGCATACCACCGGTTCGGGTAAAACAATGACCAGTTTTAAGTCTGCTCAGTTAATCGCCAGCTCCAAAGACGCCGATAAAGTAATCTTTTTGATGGATAGGATTGAGCTTGGAACACAGTCGCTTAAAGAATATCGTGGGTTTGCCGATGAAAACGAGTCTGTTCAGGCGACGGAAAATACAGGGGTGCTAATAACAAAACTAAAAAGTACCGACCCTGCCGATACGCTTATTGTTACATCTATTCAGAAGATGAGCAATATAAAAGATGAAGCAGGCGGACTGAAAGCAAGTGACATCGAGTACATAAACGGAAAGCGAATTGTATTTATCGTTGATGAAGCTCATCGCTCTACCTTTGGGGATATGTTAATCACAATAAAGACTACCTTCCCAAAAGCGATTTTCTTCGGTTTTACAGGAACACCGATTCAAGATGAAAACCAAAAGAAAAAGAACACAACTACAACAGTGTTCGGAAATGAACTTCACAGATACAGTATCGCAGACGGTATCCGTGATAAAAATGTGCTTGGCTTTGACCCATATAAGGTGTTAACTTTCAAGGACAAGGATGTCCGAAAGGTTGTCGCATTAGAAAAGGCGAAGGCACAAACTGAGGAAGAAGCGATTTCTGACCCGTTAAAAAGCAAGGTGTACTATAAATATATGGATGCCGGTCTGGTTGGAATGGTAGGACATTTTGACAACAAAGGAGACTATATCAAGGGTATTGAAGATTATATTCCTAATGTTCAATATCAGACCGAAGAACATACCACTACCGTTGTAAAGGATATATTGGAAAACTGGGTCACTTTGAGCCATAACAGTAAGTTCCACGCGATTTTCGCTACAAGCAGCATACCGGAAGCCATCAATTACTATCGTATGATAAAGGAAATGAAACCTGAATTGAAGGTTACGGCTTTGTTTGACCCGAATATCGACAATGGCGGCGGTGTTGCATTTAAGGAAGCCGGACTCGTCGAGATAATAGAGGACTATAACGAACGATATGGTCAGGACTTTACTATTCCGACATTCGCTAAAATGAAAAAGGATATTGCTGCTCGATTGGCACATAAGAAGCCTTATGAAAGAATAGCGAATGAGCCGGAAAAGCAAATTGACCTACTCATTGTCGTTGACCAAATGCTTACCGGATTTGACTCCAAGTGGATTAACACACTGTATATGGACAAGGTGCTGTTGTACGAGAACATTATTCAGGCGTTTTCTCGCACAAACAGATTGTTCGGGCCTGATAAGCCTTTTGGAACAATCCGTTATTATAGAAAACCCCATACAATGGAGCGGAATATAAATGCTGCTGTAAAACTGTATTCGGGAGACAAGCCGTTAGGTCTATTCGTTCAACATCTTGCTGAAAATCTTAAGATGATGAATGAATTGTATGAAGATATATCTGAGCTGTTTTCCAATGCAGGCATAGAAAATTTTGAAAAACTACCATCCGATATTTCTGTATGCAGGAAGTTCGCAAAAGATTTTAAGGAACTTAACTCCTACTTAGAAGCCGCAAAAATTCAAGGTTTCAAATGGGAAGTTACAAGTTATACAGATGACAATACCGGAGAAAACATTGAGATGGCTTTCGATGAAAAGACATACTTGGTGTTGGTTCTGAGATATAAAGAGCTATCCGGTGGTGGCGGTGGAGGAACTGGTGATGATGTTCCTTATGACCTTGTCGGATATATCACAGAAATAGATACCGGATTGATTGATGCCGACTATATGAACTCTCGTTTTGAGAAATATCTGAAATTATTAAATCTTGAAGGAGCTTCCGCAGAAGCAGTTGAACAGGCTGAAACAGAACTTCACAAGACTTTCGCTACACTTTCTCAGGAAGAACAAAAGTATGCAAATATATTCCTCCACGATATTCAAAGAGGAGATGTTGCAATAACCGAGGGTAAAACGCTTCGAGATTATATAACAGAGTATTTATCGAAAGCTAAAGACGACCAAATTCACCGAGTTGCCGTTGCTTTGGGAGTAGATGAAGTAAAACTACGTACTATTATGAGTTTGCGTTTGAATTCAACCAATATAAATGAGTTCGGGCGTTATGATGATTTGAAAAAAACGGTAAATAAGGCGAAAGCAAAAGAATACTTTGAAAAGATAGAGGGAACAAAGATTATACCACCCAAAGTCAATGTCAAAGTTGACAATTTGCTTCGTGAGTTCATTCTCGGCGGTGGATTTGAAATTGAAATGCCGGAATAAAATGGATAAAGAGCAAAACTTTGAAGGAGTCAGGGGGTTTTCCCTTGGCTCCTTTGCTGTTTCTTGGGAACAGCGTAAGGTTGGAGAGCTGCTTATAGAGCGTAACGAACAAGCACCAATGAACGAAGAATATCCGCTTATGGCGTTTATTGCAAATGAAGGCGTTGCACCTAAAGGCGAGCGATATGACCGAAGTTCACTTGTAACAGACACCGAGAATAAGCTATACAAAAGAACTGAATTTGGAGATTTTATTTATAGTTCAAATAATCTTGAAACTGGCTCAATAGGGCTTAATAAGTATGGAAAAGCCTGTATTTCTCCCGTTTATAGCATTTTTCACCCTACCGGAATTGCCGACTCTAATTTTTTGGGACGAAGATTGGTAAGAAAAGATTTTATAAATTCAATGGTTAAATGGCGTCAGGGAGTTATCTACGGTCAATGGAGAATACACGAGTCAGATTTTCTGAAAATTGAAATTTCTGTTCCTTCGGTTAAAGAACAGAGACAAATCGGTACTTTTTTAGATTATCTCGACAACCTTATCACCCTTCATCAGCGTGAGCCAACTTATTTTACAGGAGGATTTCATGCTGAATAACATAAATAAAACAGACTTTTTTTACGATTATTACGCACAATGGATTACTGTGTACAAGGAAGGGGCGATAAGGAAGGTCACGATGGACAAGTATTTGCTTACCCAGTCTTGGATTAAGCGATTGGCTCCGGATTTGAAAGTATGCGAATTGACACGCATTACATATCAAAAACTGTTGAATGATTATGCGAAGGAACACGAGCGACAAACAACAATGGATTTCCACCATCAGCTCAAAGGGGCTATATTAGACGCTGTTGATGAAGGTCTCATTGAGCGAGACCCAACAAGAAAAGCTATCATCAAAGGTAAGAAGCCGAGATACAAGAAGATTAAGTATCTCAATCAGTTTGAACTGCACAAGCTTCTTTCGGATTTGGATTTAGGACAAGAGTTAAATTGGGATTGGTTCATTCTTCTTGTTGCCAAAACAGGTATGCGTTTTTCTGAAGCACTGGCTATAACGCCGCAGGACTTTGATTTTTCAAGGCAATCCCTTTCCATCAACAAGACTTGGGATTATAAAGGCAAAGGTGGTTTTTTGCCTACCAAGAATCAATCATCGGTACGAAAAATTCAAATTGATTGGCAGCTTATTATTCAGTTTTCTACATTGGTCAAAGGGCTACCTCAAGATGAACCGATTTTCATATCGGGGAATGTGTATAATTCAACGGTCAACGATATTCTGACAAGACATTGCAAGAATGCAGGAATACCGGTTATTTCCGTTCACGGGCTGAGACACACTCACGCTTCACTTCTTTTGTTTGCCGGAGTATCAATAGCAAGCGTGGCACAGAGATTAGGACATTCGAGTATGACAACAACGCAGAAAACATATCTCCACATTATTCAAGAACTTGAGAATAAAGATGTTGATTTGGTAATGCGTTCGTTATCAAGCTTAAATTGACAAAAAAACACTCACGCTGATGAAGGGTGATAAGGTTGTCGAGACTGCGAAACACAGCAACAATCCGGTCTTGTTCTGCTCTTGTTGGAAACGATACAGTTACCTCTTGAATGTCCGAATTATGGATATGAACAACTGATTTCCCTTGTGCCTTTTTTGCCAGTTCTTTTTGTGGTTCACCATTTGAAATAGTAAGAGCTAAAAACAACGGGTTAATGAAGTTGAATGGACGAAGAATATTTAGGTCTCCACCAAGTAAAATCCCTGATTTTTCAACGGCTGAAGCCCTTGCAATGTCCTCGGCTGTCTCTCCCGAAGCAGGTATTATTACTTCATTACCTTGACTATAAATAGAGCCGTCTTTTGGAGTGGCAAAAGTATCAACTTCGTCAATAGCAAATTGATACTTTGTGTAGAGTCTGCCGTATAGTATTATCGGTGTTCCGTTTTCCGTCAAATCGCTCTTGGAATAGCCATTTCCTTTTGAATAATCAGCAATGTCCACAGCCTTACGCTGTTCCCAAGAATGAGACTTATATTTTGGGGGGGTGTATGTAAAAAGCAAGACCGTCAGATCTCATTTGAGACTTGACGGTCTTACATTTTGTGATTGTATTTTAGAAAATCGTTTTGGTGTTCCTGTTTGCGAAGTTGATAGCCTTGTGCAATCAGCG
>ENA-OPCM01000699-OPCM01000699.1-human-gut-metagenome-genome-assembly--contig:-NODE-699-length-24392-cov-3.426265_pt1 | contig 24392 bp, 18 predicted proteins | sample MGYA00241252_ERZ501484 | MGnify/ENA primary metagenome ERZ501484 (study PRJEB25962, sample SAMEA2042583) | human gut metagenome | biome: human gut; feature: human-associated habitat; material: faeces...
TGATCATCTTTTTTGACTGGGATCATGATGGAAACTCGGATCATGTGGGAATCGTAGAGAAATGTGAAGGTGGAAGAGTCTACACAGTGGAAGGAAACTCCAGTGATCAGGTACGGCAGAGAAACTATGCGATGGATTATGCCTCCATCTTGGGATATGGGGTGATAAATTGATGGAATTGGAGAGATAAAAAATTATACTTGTAATCTGGGGAAAATTGCGACAAAATAAAGAGAAGAACTAGTGAAAAAGAAGGAATCCTCTCATGAATCAACAAGAAATATTTGAATACATCAAAAAGCAATATCCAGCCACCCCGGAGAGAATCACACAAAATGGAAAGCAGATCACAATCTTTAAAAACCAGAGAAATAACATTCCCTATGCTATTTTTTATCAATCAGACGAATCTGTAATGTCAATCATGGAAGTTCAGGCAGAGTCAGATATGATAAGCAATTATATCGAAATGTATCACCTTGCTCCGGCAAAGTACATGGACAAGAAGCACTGGCTGGCAGTTCCGTTGGATGGTTCTGTCAGCGATTCAAAAGTTCTGGATTTACTCGATATGAGCTACGACCTCGTAGACGGACAGGCAGAAACAGATGGAGAGACAGGAGCAGATAGATAGGGGCAGACGGACAGGCAACAGACAGTACGCCAGAAGAAAAAGATTGACAATTCTGACCACACATTCCATAATGACGATAGTGGTTCGAGAGAACTAACAGGAAAAATGGGAGAGACAACATGAAGAAAAAAAGCTCATACCGATGGCTGATATGGATCATTCTGGCAGTGGTTTTAATCGGGGTAGCACTTATGCATATCCTTCCCCCATACATCGACCGATGGAAATCCGCCAGAGATTATGACAAACTTGCCGAGGAGTATGTAAATGATGAGTCCGAACCAGATGATGGAAAGCAGAAGAAAAAAGACTGGTGGGCAACAGACGTAAAAGTAGAGTTTGACAAACTGAAAGCCGAGAATCCAGATGTTATCGGATGGATACGGTTTGATAATCAGGACGAACTTGGCATCAATTATCCAATTCTGTATTCAGGTGACAATGAGAAATATCTGAGAACCGACTTGTATGGCAACAGCCACATCGCAGGGTGTATCTTTTTGGAAGGTCTTAACAAATCTGATTTTTCGGATTATTACAACATCATCTACGGTCACAATATGAATGACGGAAGCATGTTTGGGAGCCTGAAAAAATATAAGGATGACGGATTCTGGAAAAAGAATCAATACTTCACTGTATATTCTGAGACAACCGCCTACCGTTATCGAATCTTCTCTTATGAAGATGCGGTCAATGGCGGTGATGTGTATAAAGTAGGATACCAGCCTGGCGAAGAGTATCAGAAATTTATCGATCAGATGATAAAAGATTCCGATGTCGATACAGGAGTAAAGCCGCAGACCAGTAACAAGATACTGACACTTTCTACCTGTACAGGGAACGGATACAGCAAGCGGCTTGCCATCCATGCAGTCTGCGTTGACGCACAGACTACGGATGAGTCAAAATTAAAGGAAACAGGAAATTAACTATGAAAATATCCAAAAGTATGTGAAAAAAGAAATAAAAACATATTTTTGGATATTTTTATATGGAATTATAATGTTGTAGCGGAAAATGCATTGACAAACCTGAAAAAAGGACAATATAATTAAAAATACATGGTTTGAACCAACTAACCAAAGCGTAATCGGGAAATAAGAAACAGAGGAAAAAAAGTAATGGAAACAAAGAAAGTGGCAAAAGAATACCTGCAAAAAGATATTCTGCGGACGATTTTTCAGATGTGGTATTCCTTTTACACCACAGAGATTGGAAAAGAGAGAAAAGCGGCTATCGAAGATATGCGGTTTAAACGGGATGGCTGGCTGTACATAGAGCCTTGGGAGATTTGGTTGGAACTAACGGAGCATCCGGAAAATGAGGATGATAGAATAATCTGGTATCAGAACATGCATGGAATCTGGAAGAAGGCAGAAGTAAATGATCAAATCATCAAAATCCCTGCCACAGCATTTCACATAGAGTACGAACAGCAGTGGTTGGGTGAAATACACTTCACCTGTAATCTGGGGGTGTCGCAGAGAAAAAGAAAGGCTCCAAGAAAAAAACGATATGCTTACTGGATGGAAGGCTTTTGCAGAAAATACCGGATATCGTGTAGCGGACAAATATATAAAAAAGACAGGTGGGAAAGGTAAAATGGTAAAGAAGATTGAAAACAGAAATATTGATGTGACAAAAGCCAGAGGCGAACTGGAAGAAGATCTTCTGGAATATGTCTACCGGATGTGGAGGCAAGGCAGACAGATCACATCGAAAGAGTATGCCAGAGAAGTGAACATAACCGGATATGAAGCGGCAGGCCTGGTGCGGAGTCTGGTGAAAAAAGGATTTTTGTGTGAGCCGGAAAACGGACATCTGGAACTGAGCGATAAGGGAAAACTGGAAGGTATGGAGTGCCTTGCACGCCATGAGAAACTGACACAGTTCTTTCAGATGGTAAGTGGAATGGATCAGCAGAGGGCGCAGGAAGATGCCTGTAGAGTGGAACATTATATCAGTCCGGAAGGGTTAAAAGGAATTGAAAACTTTCTGCAGTACGGTGACGTATACGACAGAGTTTATGACGATATGGACTTGTATACCTTTTATGAGGATGGTGAGTTCCCGATGGCATTCGGACTGTATGAACCGGAACGACGCAATCCAAGGTTCCTTGCACCAGAGTACGGGAAACTGGAACACTCTGTCATATTAAGAGTGAAAAAGTCACAGAACTGTTTCCTGCTCAAGACAAAAAAAGACGAATCCATCGGCTATGTATGGTACAGAAGAGATGATGAATGGATACAGGCGAAAGAAGAAAAAGGTGTTTATCAGTTACCGACAGACATCTGTACTTATACTGCGAATACAGGAATCCCGATTACAGAAGCAGTGGCAATCATTGCGATTACACGCTTTGAACAGAAGCCATTGCCAATCGATTATCGGGAATTGAATATTCATGTATGGTGACGAAGAGAGGAACAGGAAAATGGAAAAAGGTGAACATCTAAAGAGACAGAACAGACCTACGATGCTACAACTGCAATATTTACAAGGTCTGTCAAAAGTAGAAAAGAAACGTGGAGCTCAGGGAAGTATCGCAGAATATTATGGCGTGAACCGATCAACGGTGAACCGTTATTTTAAGAACTGCATAGAAAGAGGAATTCTGACAGAATCACTGGAATTTACTCCTGTGGGAGAAGAATGGCTGGAAAGATATACCAAGCTGTATGAGAATCTTGAAAAATATCTGGAAGAAATCGGTGCAAAACCGGAAGAAATCGAGGAATCACTGGATGTTATGGTGGAGAATATCGACATCCACATGCTGGAACTGATGATTAACGCCTATACAGAGAAAAAATCAGTATACAAGAAAAAAGAGAATGAACTGGATCAGGAGATACAGCACAATCTGCAGAAATGTGAAAGGCATCCGGTAGTGTTCCGACTTTACCGGATGAATAAAAAGCAGGGGCAGGGAAGAGACTCTATGGCGATGAGAGGATTTGAAGAAATAGCCGAAATCGTTCAGGAGAATGGAGAAAGCTATCTGGAATTAAAGCTGAAAGAGATGGCAGCACACTCCAGAGTGAGTGGTGAAATGATGGCTGGAAAACTGAAAACATTGAAGTATGAGCATAATGAAGTCCTTGAAGAAGCAAGAATAGAGAATAATATAGTGAAAATCCCGATGGAAGCGTGCAGAATCCACCGATGGACGGGGATTGGCACGATGGGAATTGTACCAGTTACCGTTACCTGCAGCGTAGGACCAATGCACATGCCGGAAAGCACTGCACTGTTATATTTCTGGGTATAAATAAGAAGTGAGAAAAATTCTCATTTACGCATATCATGTAACAAAATAAGAAAAAATTTCAATAAAGTGTCGCTGTTGATAAAACACTATCAATAACGGCACTTTTACGTCTATTGTTGTCTGAATAGCAACAAAATCAAAGGAAATAACGGCTCGTTTGTTGCAATTCAGGCAACAAACTTGTAAAAAATGGTGTTGACATTGGATGGCAAATTATGGTATCTTTTGGACAAGGAGTTAGACGTGGGTAACCGGAATAATTCTCATGGAACTCTAAGTATCATAACTAATAAATTATTAGCAAAAAAGCTAATGCCAAAAAACGAAAAGGAGGATTACAGTTATGAGAAAGATCAAGAAATTAGTTGCTACACTGTTAGCAGCAACAATGGTAATGGCAATGGGAGTTACAGCGTTTGCTGCAGATTCATTAGCAGATGGTAAGTACACAGCAAAGCAGAATCTTTATAAGAACTCAGCTTGTACAACAACATCTATGGGAGATGCTGCACTCAATGATATGCGTGCAGAAATTACGATTGCAGATGATGAGGCAACACTTGTTGTTCATACTCATGAGATTACATATTTAGGTCTGACTGGACATTTAGGAAAAATGGTAGTTAATGGAAAAACAGTTACTCCGAAACAGACTACAACTAATGGCGTAACAGATTACTACTTCACATTCACAGGTTTAGATGCATCTACAATTTATGAAGGCTGTGTAATTACTGGTAAATTCACAACATACGTTGGAAGTATGCCGATGAACGCAACAGGATATTTGAAACTTACAGACATCACAGCAAAATAAAATAAGTAAATATGTATGTAAAGCAAGCTGCTGTACCCAAAAGTGCAGCAGCTTGTTTTAATTGATACGGAGGAAAAATGAAAAAAATAAAAAAGATATTAGCCTTTGTATTGAGTACAAGTATGTTACTTGGCGGTATGAATATACAAGCGTTTGCTGGTGAACAGAAAGAAACAAATACCGCAAATACAGAGTTAGATAACCAAAATGAATATGTTGTTCCACTGACTTTTTATGGACCTTCTGGAAAACTGCTTACGGAGGAGCCTTATTCGGGTACAGTTCAGGATTACATGGATAATGTTGCACTAGTAAAAAAGAATGATAATGGAACATATCATGTAACCTTACAGATTGAAAATTATGAAAAAATTGATATTTTGCAGTTCTCAAAACCGGGTGTAATTTCAGATGATATAGCACCTTCGAATGCACCTATGGGAACTTTTAATATTCCAGAAAAATATATTGCTAATAATGAGGAAAATCCATCAGAGGCAACGGAATATTTGAAGGAACAAGGACAAATTAATGAAGAGTGGAATGATAAATACATTCAAAATTATTCTGTTGAAAAAGCAACAACGGGTGTGTCGTGGTATTCTTTTGATGTGGATACACTGGAAGGAACGATGTATACTAAAGCTTTCTATAGTTATGGAAGAACAGATGATGACTTGGAAAGCTATATGTACGGAATTGTAAACGGAAAATTTACATTTGATGTAAATAATGCAGTAGTTGCTAAAGAGATTAACGAAGAAAATTATAAAAATATTGGATTGGAGCTTTCTAAAGTTGTAACCAGTGTTGGAGATTCACCGGATTTCACAGGATTTGTAGCAGAAGAAAAAACTGCAAATGATTTGTTTAGTGGTACTTGTGAAGCAAAAATTGAGAATGGAAAAGTTACTGTTACAGCAGAGACAAGTAGCATTGATTCAATAAGAGTACTTGAAGAAATTAAGGATTTAGGCGAGTGTACTTATCCTTCAACTTCTTCATATCGTCAATATATGTATGCGTATTCGAGAGAAGTAAAAAAGAATAAGTATATTTCTGTTTATTCAGACAATATTTTGGAAGATGGAAAATTTTCCATTGAATACGAAAACTTAGAAGAAGCTATTTTTGGAAAACAGGTTGAGATACAAACAGAAGATGGTACCTACTATGGAGAATTGCGAGTAAGAACAACACCGAAAGAAAAACTCGAATTGACAGATGGTGATGTTACACTTGTAACAGATAACTATACAGTTAATAGTAAAGCAAAATTTGGAGCAGAACTTTTACAGGAAACCTCAGATGAAGATAGTGAATATAACAAATATTATTCTTTATTAGCAGGAAACGCTTCAAAAGCATTGATCTATAATTTGTCATTAAAAATGAATGACTCGCAGGTTATTCCATCGAGAGCAGTAGAATTAAGAGTAAAAATTCCGAAAGACTGGGATACGAGCAAAATAGAAGTTCAATGGTATTATCCAGTAAATGAAATGTTTAATCCGATAGAGTATTTTGATTCATCTTCCTATAAAAATGATGATGGAAGTATTCACATGGAGGGCGATGAACTGGTTATAACAGGCACTACTCGTGTTTATAATACAATCGCCATTACACAAAAAGCGGATAAAGTAGATATTTCAGAAATCCAGGACGGAACATATAATGTTAATGTTACTATGTGGCAGCAGGATCAGCCGGATAGATTGTCTATGAGCAATTCTGCGGTTGTAAATGATTCAGCTCGTTTGGTAGTAGAGAATGGAAAGAAACATATCTATTTTGATACACAAGGAATTGTGATTACGGGCAGATATGGTTATACAAATGGAATATTCTGGGCAAATAATGAGCAGACAGAAGAAAACGGACTTCCGATATTAAGTGAATATACACCGCTTGATTATTATAGTTACTACCTAAATGATTCGGGAAGCACAGATATGGATTCCTATGCGGAAGAATATGACTTATATTATCCGAAGAGCGTAGGTTTTGAATTTCCAGAATCAGCAGACAGAGATGATGGGGTATATTTGAACTTCTTTGTTCCTATCATGGATGAACTTCAGCATAAAGTTCCTGGATCTGGTGAAGGATGCAGAACTGCATTTATGACTTTATCTGGTTTAACACCTGTGGCAGAAATTAACGAGCCAACCCACGATAAATCTGTTTTAGTTGTAGCAGTTGATAAAGCATCTAAATATACAGCCGACAATTATACAGAGGAATCTTACAAAGTATTATCTGACGCAGTAGCAAAAGCTCAGAAGGTAATCGACGGAACAACTTCTGCAAACGATTCTGAAATCGTAGCATTAGATAAAGAAATTTCTGATGCAATCAGCGGATTAAAAGAGGCAACTGGACTTGACAAATACAATAAAGTCCTGAAAAATGCCAAAGCATTAAATGAAGCAGATTATACAGCAGAAAGCTGGGCAGACCTTCAGGCAGTGATTACTGCTCAGGAAGGAAAGGTAACAGAAGAAAATGCAGATCAGGCATCCGCAGACCTTCAGTCAGCAGTAGATGCACTTGTACCGATGTCAACAGCCGTTTCCATGGAAAAAGGTGTTTACGAAGTACAGGCAACACTTACCAATCAGGATGGAACAGCAAGTGATTTGAATGCAGGATTAAAATCTGCTCGTTTATATACAGATAAAGACGGCAATGTAACTGCTTATCTGTACGTGGACGGAATTACCGGTATGCAGTATCGCAAGGGTGCCGGATATGCGGATGCAGATACAGACGCAGGCAGACTTGTAGTGAAACTTCCTGCAAATGTAGAAAACCATAAAGTAAAAGTAACAACAGAAAGCGGAGAAGCAGAACTCCTGTTAAATCTTGATTTAAAATCTGCAGTAAAACAGGAAATTAAAAAATCCGATCTGGAATCAAAACTGAATGATGCAAAAGTATTAAAAGAGAAGAATTACACAAGTGATTCATTTGCAGTATTGACAAATGCCATTGCTACAGCAGAGAGTGTTCTGGCAGACAAAGTGGCATTCCAGTCAGAAATCACAGCAGCGGAAGTTACTCTGGACACAGCAACAGCAGGTCTTGTAATGAAAGAAGACGTAAAAGCAAGAGCAGAACTGGATCAGGCAGTTTCCGATGCGAAAAATAATTATGCAGAAGCAAATTATACAAAAGACAGTTATGAGAATCTGAAGGCTGCAATCAAGGAAGCTGAAGAAGTATTAGCAAAATCTGATGCGACAGTAGATGAAATGAATGAACAGGTTGACAAGCTGGATAAAGCAGTGAAAGCACTTGTTCGTCTGGATGATGCAGTAGATAAGTCAGAATTAAATGGCTATATCGAAAATGCACTGACCAAGACAAATGACGGCACTTATACAGACAACAGTTGGAACAGTTTCCAGGCAGCAATCAAATCTGCTCAGAAAGTATCCGCTGATGTCAATGCAACAAAACCAGAAGTAGAAAAGCAGACAAAACTGCTGACCTCTTCTTATGAAGCACTTGTTGTTAAAAACAAACAGAGTGATCTCTTTGAAAAATATCCGCAGATTTTTGAAGGTACATATTCCGTACCGATCAAACTGCTCAACGCAACATCCGATGAAGATTCTATGGGAAATGCTTCCATGATTCAGAACGGAATTGTAAGAGTTACGGGTAAAGGTGAAGTAACACTGGAGATGAACTTCCAGTCCATGCAGTTTGCCGGAATGACAGGCTATCTGTACAAACTGAAAAAAGTAGATATGGATACGGTTGAATACAACAAATATAATTATCCGGTAAAATATGAAGCTTCCGATGCAACAATTCTGGAAGAGTACACAGATGTTTACGATTTATTTAATGACAAGAACTCTGAGTATTACGACAAGAATACAGAAGGAAACTGGTATCCAAAAAAATTATCAATCCCGATTGAACTGAACGACAACCTGTTCTATGTAGAGGTTTATGTTCCGGTTATGGAAAGCATCGGTGAAGGACAGGGTACAAAGGTTGCCAGAGTTTCTATCGACTGGGCAAACATCAAACAGGAGACAGGAGTAGAAAGAGACAACAGTGTAATCGAAGCACTTCTGAATCAGGTATCCGGTATGCAGCAGGGTGATGTTGCTGACGAATACTGGAACGCTTTAAATGCGGCTTACATGACAGCTCAGGATGTTTACAATGATATGAATTCTACACAGAAAGAAATTGATCTGCAGGTGACAGCTTTACAGGCAGCCGTAGATGCAGTAGAAACTCAGATCGTAGACAAGACAGAACTGAATGCTTTGATTGAAAAAGCAACAGCAGAAGCAAATCGTACCGATGTTGTTTATACTTCTGCAACATTAGAAGCATTAAAGACAGCAATCACAAATGCACAGGCAGTAGCAGCAAAAGAAGATGCTACCAAGGCAGAAGTTCAGGCACAGGTTACAGCACTTCAGACAGCACTTGACAGTTTAAGAGTTGTTGATAAGACAAACTTAAATGCCCTGATTGAAAAAGCAAAAGCTGAGGCAGCAAAAACAGATGTTTATGAAAGCAGCAGTTTGACGGTCCTGAATACAGCAATTACACTGGCTGAGAATGTTGCAGCAAATCCAAAAGCAACAGAATTAGAAGTTGCAGCAGCAGAGAAATCTCTGACAACTGCATTAAACGGACTGGTAGAAAAAGCAGTTGTAGATAAGAGCAAACTGGAAAGCAAGATTGCAGAAGCAAAGACATATTTAAGCCAGACAGACATTTATACAGAAAGTTCTCTTGCAACATTACAGAGTGCAGTAGGTCGTGCTCAGAATGTAATGGATAATGATTCTGCATCACAGAAACTGGTAGATGATCAGGTGACAAAACTGACAGAAGCAATCCAGCAGTTAGCAAAGAAGAGTGATGGAAAACTGGATATCAAGAACCTTGCTGATGGAGTTTACTCTATCTATGGAACAATGGTGAAAGTAGACAAGAATACTTATTCTATGTCAAATGAAGCAATCAACCATACAATTAAACTGACAGTGAAGAATGGTAAATACTATATCACTCTGAACTTCAACGGACTGACCGTAGGACAAAAACTTGGATATTTAAGCCAGCTGAAATACTTCACAACAGGTTATAGTGTTGATCCTCAGTATGGTAATCCGCAGGGATCACTTGCAGATGTTACCGTAGATAGTTATCAGAAGAATGCAGATGGAACGTTAGTATCTGATTCTTATGGAACAAACTATCCAGATGTCGTTACATTCGAATTGATTCCGGAAGCTCTGAATGATGGATATGTTCCGTTACAGGTATTCGTTCCGATTATGGACGCAATCAGCTCTGGTACAGGAACACAGCCAGTATACCTGAAACTGGATTGGAGCTCATTAAAAGCAACAACATCCGATGATCCAGACTTTGATAAGAACGACAACAATAATAGTAATTCCAACGGAAATAACAACAGTAATTCTTCTATTGGAAACAGCTCACTTGGAAATAATACCCTTGGAAGCAGTTCTCTTGGAAGCAGCAAACTTGGTTCTTCCTCACTTGGAAGTGGTTCTTCAAGTCTGAAGAGTGGAACATCCAGCCTTGGATCAGGTTCCAGCCTGAAATCAGCATCCAACGTTAAGACTGGTGATGTTGTACAGAACAATACCCTGTGGGCAGCTATCCTTCTTCTCGGAGGAGTCGCTTTACTGGCAGGAATCATGGAGTACAACAGAAAGAAAAAAGCAAACATAAAATAATTAAGTAGAGATTTGGCAGACGACCCTCCCATTCCTTCGGGACTGGGAGTCTGCCAAACTCATTTAACAGGAGATAAGGAATGAAATTAGCAGCGAAAAAAAATAAAATATTGTCTGCCATTATGACTTGTGTGCTTGCCATTACTTTAATGGCAGGCTTTCCTGCTGTTAAGGCTTATGCCGCAAGCGGGACAGTGTATAGCTGTACAATTAACAGATGTTACGCACACCCGGTTACCGGAGTAATCGAAGATTCCGGTGGAGAGAGTTCTTATGCAACAGGACAGGGCATGGTAGAAGGTTGTGTATACAGCAATGGTATCTTGGAAGTATCAGACGATGGAGCTTATTATCTGACCATCCGCATGAGTCTGATGGACTACACCAGTGGACATAGTTTTCAGGTACAGAATGTAGGAGATTCCGGCTGGTCTACACCATCAGAAATCGGTATTACAGGAAATGGTTCAGACAGCAACGGTACAACAGCCGATGTGTGTATGCGTGTGCCAAGCGAAAACTGTGTAGTCAGAGGTTCCATGTATGTAGAACCGATGGGAAGAGATGTTATTTTCTATCTGTATCCGAGCAACTACAGTGAAGGAAACAATACAGACATGAACGCAACTATGGTAACAGAAAGTTCTGATGGAACAGCAGTAGAATCCAGTGGTTCTGGTTCAGTAGATAATTCAGGTTCTACTTCCAGTGGAAGTTTAAGTTCTGGAAGTTCTTCTCTTCAGAGTTCCGGCTCATCCGATAAAAGCAGTTCTTCCAGCAGCTCATCAAAGAAACTGGAGAGCAGTATTACAGAAGCTGCAAAACCGAGCAGTGATTCTTCTTCACTGGATACAGAAAATCCAGTAAATTCTTCAGAAGGATTAAGTCTTTCTACTGCGAAAGATGGAACAAGTGACAGCGATTCCGATAGCGGAAATACTTCTTCCGGCAACCGGATTTTTCAGATTGCATTGGCAGTTGTAGTAACAGGTCTGATTCTGCTTGGAGCAGTATCCGGAGTGATTTATTTCTTCCGTAAGAACTGGAAACGTTGGGGAGGTGCAGAGGACGATGATGAATAGGCGTTTGAAAAAAGCATCGGCTGTTCTCCTTGCAATGACCATGATTTTTTCTCTGGCAGGTTGTGTAGACCAGAGTCAGGGAAAGAAAAGCAGTGATTCTGCTACGCAGACAGAGAGCAGTACAGATGAGACAGCCAGCAGTAAGACGGCAGATAAAAAGACTTCTGACAGCAAATCGGACAAGGATTCTTCCAATGAAGATGCCAAGTCTCTCTTAGAGATTAATGATCCGGAAGAAAAGGCAGCCGTAGAAGCAGCCAAGAAAAAAGTACAGGCTATGAAAGAAAGCCCAAGAATTATAGCGACTTCTCCGGCAACCGCAGATATCTGTGACAAGCTGGAACTGGATTTGGTAGGTGTTTGCAGTAGCACCGTATCCACAATTCCAGACAGATACAAAGATGTAGAGACAGTCGGAACAGCCATGAGTCCGGATATGGAGATTGTATCCTCACTTAATCCAGACTGGATTTTAAGTCCGGTGTCATTGCAGAGTGATCTGCAGCCGAAATATGAAGCAATCGATACAGACTGGGCGTTTTTGAATCTTAGAAGTGTGCCGGGTATGTACCGTTCCATTCAGGAACTGGGTGAGATTTTCGACAGAGAAGATCAGGCACAGAAACTGGTGGACGAGTTTACAGAATTCTATGATGATTATAAGAAAAAGAATGAAGGAAAAGACCATCCGAAGGTAATGATCCTGATGGGACTTCCGGGGTCTTATATTATCGCAACACCGAATTCCTATGTAGGAAGTCTGGTGGAACTGGCAGGCGGAGAGAATGTATACTCTGACACCGATCAGGAATTTTTGACCGTAAATACTGAAGACATGAAAACCAAAGAGCCGGATATTATCTTACGTGCCGCACATGCACTGCCGGATCAGGTGGTAGAAATGTTCAATAAAGATTTTGCGGAGAATGACATCTGGCAGCATTTCGATGCTGTGAAGAACGGCAGAGTTTATGATCTGACTTATGAATATTTCGGTATGAGTGCTACGTTTAAGTATCCACAGGCACTGGAAGAATTACAGCCAATCCTTTATCCGGAAAGTGATGAAGATTCAGCAAAAGCAAAAGAAACCAGTGATAATGCACAGAAGAAAGCAAAGGATTCTGACGCAACTGAAAAATACAACGAACAGCAGAGCAAGTAGAAAGGAGAGGACAGATGAAAGAGACAGAATTAAAAAATACTTCTGAGACTTCCGAAAGGGAAGTCCAGAACCTCTCCGGTCAGGATAAAGCAAGAAAGCATCGGAAAACAGCAAAAGCAGCCATTTCCTTTATTGTAATGATCGTATTGCTGGTTGCATTATTTTTTGCGGCAGTGAATATCGGAAGCCTGAAAGTCAGCTTCCCGGAACTACTGAAAGGATTATTTGTAAAGTACAATGAAGACGTGGCAACAATCTATGACTTACGATTCCCACGAATTGTAATCTCCATGTTAGCCGGAGCTGCGATAGCGGTATCGGGTGTGTTATTTCAGGCGGTATTAAAAAATCCACTTGCCGATCCGGGAATCATCGGTATTTCCAGTGGAGCAAGTTTTGCGGCGGTACTCATTACCGCATTTGCACCGACTTTATTTTTCTTCACTCCATTATTTGCATTTCTTGGTGGTGTGATTGCATTTGTCTTAGTTTACAGCCTGTCATGGAAAGGGGGATTAAGTCCCTTAAGAATTATCCTTGTCGGTGTGGCAGTCGATGCAATGTTCACCGGATTATCCAGTGCGCTGAATTCAATGAATGGCGGAAACATGTCTGGCGTGGCAGCCATCGTCAATGGTAATATCACAATGAAAACTTGGGATGATGTGAAAACCTTAGTACCGTATGTAATTATCGGACTGGTTCTGGCACTGATTATGACGAAGATGTGTAATCTGTTAGCACTGGAAGATAAGACAGCACGAAGCCTTGGAATCAATGTCAATGCAATGCGTATCGTGATTTCACTGATAGCAGTATTGCTTGCAAGTATTTCCACAGCAGTAGCCGGAGTGATTAGTTTCTTAGGACTGATTGTTCCGCATATCGGAAGAATTTTAGTAGGAAGCGACCACAAGGCATTAGTTCCATTTAGTGCTTTGTTCGGAGCGTTTACGTTCCTGCTGGCAGATACCATCGGAAGAACGATAGCTGCTCCGTATGAGGTATCCGCATCCATCATTATGAGTGTGGTCGGAGGCCCATTCTTCATCATTCTGTTAAGGAGGTCTAAGAAGTATGCGAAGTAAAGAAAAGAATATGGATTTGACTTCTACAGAGAATGAAGCAGCAAAGAAAGTGAAAAAAGCGGATAAGTGGGCAGACAAGCCTGCGATGGAAGTTAGAGATCTGCACTTTTCCTATGGAAAAAATAAAGTCTTAAAGGGCGTATCCCTGAAGATTGAAGAAGGTAAAATCACAACGATTATGGGAGCAAACGGATGTGGAAAATCTACATTGTTTTCCCTGATGACGAAAAACTTATATCCGAGAAAAGGAAATATTTTCCTCAAAGGAAAGAATATCCAGAACCTGAATTTAAAAGAATTTGCCAGAAAGGTTGCGATTGTTCAGCAGTATAACAGTGCATCAGACGATATCACCGTTGAGAATCTGGTGGCATTCGGAAGAACCCCACATAAGAAAATGATGCAGGGAGACAGTGCCGAAGATGAGCGTATGATTCAGTGGGCATTGGAAGTAACCAATCTGACAGAATATCGTGACAGAGAAGTGTCAAGACTTTCCGGTGGACAGCGTCAGCGTGTATGGATTGCAATGGCACTTTGTCAGGGAACAAAGACGCTGTTCCTCGATGAGCCGACTACCTATTTGGATATCCGGTATCAGATTGAGATCCTGCAACTGGTGAAAAAACTCAATCAGGAATTTGGAATAACCATCATCATGGTACTGCACGACATCAATCAGGCAATCGCATATTCAGATAATGTCATCGGCATGAAAGATGGAAAAGTGCTGGTGGAAGGTGATCCGGAAGAAGTGATTACGGAAGAGAGCATCCGGGAACTGTATGGCATTGAGCTTGGTGTGACAAGGGTTGATGGACGGAAGTTTGTGCTGGCGGTGTAAGAAGAAAATAGTAGTAGAACGACAAGAAATAAAGGGGAGGAAAACTCCCACAGGAGAACAGAAAGAAGATGAAAAATCCTTTAAAAGTAGTATGGATCGTGCTTGGATTTCTTTGCCTGGGACTTGGTACGATAGGAATTGTACTTCCTATCCTGCCAACCGTTCCGTTTTATATGGCAACACTGTTTTGCTTTGCAAAGAGTTCTAAGAAACTGCACGACTGGTTCGTAGGAACGAATCTTTATAAGAAACATCTGGACAGTTTTGTTCAGAAAAGAGCCATGACAATAGGAACAAAATGCAAGATTATCGGAATGGTAACGGTAGTCATGGCAATCGGCTTTATCTGCATGAAGAATGTACCAATCGGAAGAATCTGTATCGCAGTGGTTTGGGTATGCCACCTGTTATACTTCTTCCTTCGAGTGAAAACTTTAAAAGTGAGAGAAGAATTACCGGAAGGTGCAGAAGTGGAATAATATGATGGATAAAGTAGAAAAGAAACGACAGAAGGAACAGCATGTCGTGGAAGAGATGATCCGGCTGTATTGCCGGAAAAAACATCCGAAAGAAGACAGGCAGGCAGGGCAGATTTGTCCTGTCTGTCAGGAACTTTTGGATTATGCAAGACTTCGAAGTGAAAAGTGTCCTTTTATGAAAGAAAAGACATTTTGCGCAAACTGTAAAGTGCATTGCTATAAGCCAGAGGTGAGAGAACAGATCAGGCAGGTTATGCGGTTTTCAGGACCAAGGATGCTGTTGTATCATCCGGTGCTTGCAGTATGGCATTTGATATGCAGTAAAAAAGAATCGAAAAAATAAACAAAAAGGTAAGATAAACTATGATTAAAACAAGACTGGTGGGGCTGTTGTCCCACGCAAAAAAGTATATCGTGTATACGATTTTGTGGCAGTGGGCAGCCCTCCTGTCGCAGGTATTGGCAGTCTTTTCTATCGCAGATTTACTGGAACGGGTAGTGTACCGGGCAGTAACCGTACCGATCATTGAGCGGACAATACTGATTTTAGTTCTGGTTGTGGTGATTCGATTTATCTGTGAACGGATGGGAGCAAGGTCTTCCTATCTGGCGTGTGTGGATGTAAAGCGGATTCTGCGTGAAAAGATTTATGAGAAAATGTTAAAGTTGGGAGCTTCCTACAGTGAGCAGGTATCCTCTTCGGAGGTCGTACAGGTGTCAACCGAAGGTGTGGAGCAGTTGGAGACATACTTTGGAAAATATCTTCCACAGTTATTTTACAGCCTGATCGCACCGCTGACATTATTTATCATTCTTTGCAGAGTGAGCCTGAAAGCGAGTGTGATCCTGCTGATCTGTGTACCGCTGATCCCGATTTCTATCGTGGTGGTACAGAAAGTGGCGAAGAGATTATTAAATAACTATTGGAGCATCTATACTGGACTGGGAGATTCGTTCCTTGAGAATTTACAGGGACTTACCACGCTGAAGATTTATCAGGCAGACCAGCAGAAAGCAGATGAGATAGATGTGGAATCCCAGAATTTCCGTAAGATTACGATGAAGGTGCTGACCATGCAGCTCAATTCCACAAGCATGATGGATATTGTTGCCTATGGTGGAGCTGCGATCGGTATGGCAGTCGCGGTGTCCGAATTCTTAAAAGGAAATATCAGTGTAGCAGGAACGTTATGTATTGTTCTGCTTGCCAGCGAGTTTTTCCTGCCGCTCAGACTGCTTGGTTCATTCTTCCATATCGCAATGAATGGTATGGCAGCGAGTGATAAGATTTTCAAGATTTTAGATCTGCCGGAACCACAGGCTGGAGAAAAAACACTGCCGGAGGTCGCGTTAGATGTTACATTAAAAGATGTGCACTTTTCTTATGAAGAGGACAGAGAGATTTTAAAAGGAATCAACTTAAATCTTCCGGCAGGAAGTTTTGTATCACTGGTTGGTGAATCCGGATGTGGTAAGAGTACGATTGCCGGAATCCTTGCAGCAAAGAACCGGGGATATAACGGAGAAATTACCATCGGTGGCGTACCGCTTAATGAAGTGAATGAAACCAATCTGATGCAGAGGGTTGTTCTGGTTCGCCATAACAGCTACCTGTTCAAAGGTACAGTAGAAGAAAATCTGAAGATGGCAAAACCGGACGCAACGAAAGAAGAGATGGAAGCTGTCCTTCAGAAAGTGAATCTCTTAGGGTTCTTACAGACACAGGATGGCTTGCAGACACAGTTGTTGGAAAAAGCAAGCAACCTGTCCGGCGGTCAGTGTCAGAGACTGGTAATTGCCAGAGCATTGCTTCGGACAGACAGTGCGGTTTATATTTTTGATGAAGCCGCATCCAATATCGATGTAGAAAGTGAAGAACTGATCATGAATGTGATTCACGAACTGGCAAAGACAAAGACGGTGCTTCTGATCTCTCACAGACTGGCAAATGTTGTGAAGTCTGACAAGATTTATTTCTTAAAAGACGGAGAAATCAAAGAAAGCGGAAAGCATGACGAACTGATGAGCCGGAATGGTGCGTACAGACATCTGTATGAAAGCCAGATGGCATTGGAAAACTATGGAAAAGGAGGAGTGGCATAATGAGTGAAAATACGAATACAACAAAACGCAGAAGTGCCCTCCAGATCATGGGAAGTCTGATTGGTCTGGTAAAACCCCTGCTCCATATCATGCTGGCAGCAATCATCCTTGGAACATTGGGTTATTTATGTGCAATCTTCCTGACGATACTGGCAGGACAGGTCATCGTGCATGGTCTTCTGACAGGAGTAGCCGGAATGATTGTTCCGGTGGACAATATGTGGCTGGTATTTACCCCGGTGAAAACAATTATCACAGTCATGATTATAATCGCAGTGCTTCGTGGAATCCTTCATTATATGGAGCAGTATTGCAATCATTTTATCGCATTCAAACTGCTTGCAATTATCCGCCATAAAGTGTTTGCGGCATTGAGAAAGCTCTGTCCTGCAAAGCTTGATGGGCGTGATAAGGGAAACCTGATTTCCATTATTACAACTGACATCGAACTGCTTGAGGTGTTTTATGCACATACCATTTCACCGATTGCGATTGCCGCACTGACCTCAATCATTATGGTGATTTTTATTGGAAGATATCACTGGCTGGCAGGCGTGCTTGCACTGGCAGCTTATCTGATGGTCGGTGTTGCCATCCCGATGTGGAATGGAAGGCGCGGCAGTCGGAAGGGAATGGAATTTAGAACAAGCTTTGGAGAGCTCAACAGCTTTGTTCTGGATTCATTACGTGGACTGGACGAGACCATCCAGTACGGACAGGGTGAAAAGAGAAAAGAGCAGATGTCTGAGCATTCCAAAAATCTTGCAGGAATGCAGGAGTCATTAAGCAAAATGGAAGGCTCACAGCGTTCATTTACCAATATGGTAATTTTGCTTGCAGCCTTTGGAATGCTGGCACTGACCATCTGGCTGTACTCCAAAGGTGAGATGGGATTCGAGGGAATTTTGACCTGTACTATCGCAATGATGGGTTCATTCGGACCGGTAGTTGCATTGTCAAGTCTGTCCAATAATCTGAACCAGACACTTGCAAGTGGTGAGCGTGTGCTTTCATTATTGGAAGAGACACCACTTGTGGAAGAAATTCCGGGTGATGTGGAGACTGCGAAAATTTCTGATACAAAGATTTTCAAAGATGAAACTGAGGAACATTCTAACAATCAGGATGTAGATTCTGAGGTGGGAGTAGATTATGCATTCGCAGGAGCCACAGTAGAAAACGTGACATTTGCATATGAAGAAGAGACCATTTTAGATAATTATTCACTTAAATTAGAGCCGGGTAAGATTACAGGTATTCATGGTGCGAGCGGTTCCGGAAAATCGACTTTATTAAAGCTGTTGATGCGGTTTTGGGATGTGCAGGCCGGAAGTGTATCGGTAGACGGTACGGATGTCCGCAAGATTCCGACTAAGCATTTAAGAGATATGGAAAGCTATGTCACACAGGAAACGCACCTGTTCCATGATTCCATTGCAAACAATATTGCGATTGCAAAGCAAGGAGCATCCAGAGAAGAGATTATGGAAGCCGCAAAGAAAGCATCTATCCATGATTTTATTATGACACTGCCGAAGGGATATGACACAGAAGTCGGAGAGCTTGGTGATACATTGTCCGGCGGTGAGAAACAGAGAATCGGAATTGCAAGGGCATTTCTCCATGACAGTCCTCTGATTCTGCTCGACGAACCAACATCAAACCTTGATTCCTTAAATGAAGGAATAATTTTAAAAGCATTGAAGGAATCGGCTTTGAAGAAAACCGTCGTTCTGGTATCGCACAGAGTATCCACAATGAACGTGGCTGATGTGGTGTATGAGATGGAGAACGGCAGAATTTCTTAGTAATGTGTTGTTGTTCACATCACAGTGTGACCAGCAGCAAAATAGTTTTTGCATCTACAGCTTAAGCAGCCTTAATCCCTTAACAATAATAAACATAGTTACAAATTCAGCCGCCGGAAAAGCAAGCCACACACCTGTCATACCGAAGGCGGCTGAAAGTGCGAATGCGAAAATGCTTATAGCGATAAAACCACGCATGATAGATGCCGCAAATGCATATTTTACGGACTCAACGGCACTTAGGATAGCAGAACCTACTATATTGATTCCGGCAAAAATAAAGCCTGTAAAGTAAAGGCGCAGTCCGCTCTCGGCATACGAAGCAAGCCTGGCATCGTGCTCGCTGTTGAAAACAGATGTCACAAAAGGTGCAAAGGTGCATATGAACAAAATGAGCAGTGCAGCAATTAAGAGAGATGAAACGACAGCCATCCTGAGTATCGAACCTACATTTTTTCTAAGTCCTCTGCCGTAATAGTCGCTGATAAGAGGCTGTGAACCCTGTGCTATTCCGTTGAACAAAGCTACAGCTACCAGTGACGTATTGGCAACCACACCGTATGCTGCCACGCCGATATTTCCTGCAAGCCTCAGGATAACCATATTGAAGACAACAGTTATGACACCTGATGATATTTCAGCAACAAAGGAAGAAACACCAACCTGGCAGGAGTAAAAGAGTCTCTTGACAGATGGAACCGTCGGCTTAAGCTTTACGGAGCATTTGTCTGAGCAGAAATGAATACAGCATATCAGGATGCCTATAATCGGTGAAATAGCGGTAGCTAAAGCGGCTCCCTCCATACCAAGTCCAAGCGGGAACATGAGTATGTAATCAAAAACAATATTAAAAAGGCTGCTGAAAAGTGTGGCGCACATGGCAATGGATGGTGCGCCATCATTTCTTACGAAAGCGTTGCACACATAGTTGCACATGAAAAACGGCGTAAAAAGCATGAAAATACGTGTATAGTTTTTACCGGTATTTATAATTGCTGAATCTCCGCCGAGCAGCCCTACGAGCCTGTCCGGAATGAAAATACCAATCAATATGAATATAACGCTTATTATAATACACCACAGGAGGGCATGAAAAAAGTAGCTCTCGCTGGATGTGTCGCCCTTATTTTTCTCTACGACATATCTGATAGCGGAGCCGACTCCGATCATTGCGCCTATGGCAAAAATCAAATTGTATACAGGCAGCACCAGATTGAGCGCGGTGATACCGTTTGAGCCGACTGCCTTTGATATAAAGAAGGTGTCGGCAAGTATATATAATGACATACCCACCATGCCGAGTATGTTTTGTGAGACATATTTTACAAATAATTTTTTCATAATAGCTATATTGTAAATGCATCTGTCATTTAAATCAATGATATTTTTGATTAGCCCGGATGTAAAAAGTTTCAAAATGAGACCTTTTGACTATTGAAATATTTTTCAAGTACATTATAATGAATATGTTGAAATAAAATTGGGATTACTAAAGGAGGATAATTATGGAAAACAATAAGCTTTCAACAGGTTTAACCGTATGGTTATGGATTATTTTCGTGGTGAATGTTCTTGCAGCAATTGGCGGTATTGTCGTTGCACTGGGTGCTTCAGTCGTAGGAGCTGCTTTAGGATTAGGTTCGATATATGTCGTACTGAGTTTCATTGGCGTTATACTACAGATTGTCATAACTGTTTCTATCGGTATTTTGCTTTTCGCACACAAAAAGATTGGTTTGGTGCTTATTTTTGCATTTGCAGCCCTGGGATTCATTGTAAGTATGGTTACATATTCTATTGCAGCACAGCTTAGTGCCGTTAATATTGTCAAAGCAATTATTTCAGCCATTCTTATGCCGGTTATTACATATTTATTTGCAAAGAACGACATTGCAAATGGTACAATAGCTTAGAGCAATAAAAAATAAGATGAAAATTGAATAATGTTTTTTTAATCCGCTATACGATAGGTGAGTATAGCGGATTTTTAAGTTTGCGCGCCATGGGCGCGCTCTAACGGGTGCAAGTCCCGAACACTCCTAGATAGTGGGAAGTGTATAGCCGAACAGCAAGGGTGTCTACCGTGAGGTAGAATCTGAAGGAAGCTGTAAGCAAATCTCTGGTACGATGAACAGAAATCACATATAAGGCTAGGCTACGAGAGATAAGTTGGCTTAAAGCAACGAAGTCTAATAACTATCACTTTTGTAGTAGCAGAGTAAATGTGGCGGATATATGGAGAGAAAGAGCGTGCACCTTAAGCGTGGAGGTCTCACAGAGGTTTCATCAGCCTAGTAACAACGAACTGTGAGAAGTCAGCCGAGCCCATAGTAGTGAAGAAGTCTCTGTAATGGAGATGGAGTAAAGGGGCGAACAATCAATAAGTTTGAGTATGTCTCGTATTGCAGAAATGACAACATCTGCCGTAACCAATCGGGAAAAGGGTGGTCAAATCAAGCGAGACGGAAAGGAAAGAACGCATGGACACAAGTAGTCTAATGAAGCAGATACTATCCAGCGATAATCTCAACAGAGCATATCTGCAAGTCGTACGAAATAAAGGTGCCGAGGGAGTGGACGGAATGAAGTACACAGAACTTAAAGAACATCTTGTAAAGGACGGCGAAATTATCAAGGAACAGTTGAGGACAAGAAAATATAAACCTCAACCAGTACGAAGAGTGGAGATACCAAAGCCAGACGGTGGTGTCAGAAACCTGGGAGTACCAACAGTAACAGACAGATTCATACAACAAGCCATTGCACAGGTCTTAACACCAATCTATGAGGAACAGTTCCATGACCATAGCTACGGATTCAGACTGAATAGATGTGCACAGCAAGCAATCCTAACAGCACTTGATATGATGAATGATGGTAATGACTGGATTGTAGACATTGACTTGGAAAAGTTCTTTGACACAGTAAATCATGATAAGTTGATGACTATTATTGGTAGAACGATTAAAGATGGAGATGTCATCTCTATTGTTAGGAAATACCTAGTCAGCGGAATCATGATAGATGATGAGTATGAGGACTCTATTGTGGGAACACCGCAAGGAGGAAACCTTTCGCCACTACTGGCAAACATCATGTTGAACGAACTGGATAAGGAAATGGAAAAGAGAGGGCTTAATTTTGTACGATATGCGGATGACTGTATTATCATGGTTGGAAGTGAAATGTCTGCAAACAGAGTTATGAGAAATATCTCACGATTCATCGAAGAGAAACTAGGGCTCAAAGTCAACATGACTAAGAGCAAAGTAGATAGACCAAGTGGACTTAAATACCTTGGGTTTGGATTCTACTTTGATTCAAGAGCACATCAGTTTAAGGCAAAACCGCATGCAAAATCAGTAGCGAAGTTTAAGAAAAGAATGAAAGGACTCACCTGTCGAAGTTGGGGCGTCAGCAACAGCTATAAGGTAGAGAAGCTCAATCAGCTTATCCGAGGTTGGATAAACTACTTCAAGATAGGTAGTATGAAAATCTTATGTGCGAAATTAGATGCAAATATTCGGTATAGACTTCGTATGTGCATATGGAAACACTGGAAAACTCCGCAGAATCGTGCAAAGAATTTGATGAAGCTTGGAGATTTTGAAAAAGCACATGAGATTTTACAAATTATAGAGAAAAAATGGCACCGACACGAAGCGTATTGGATTTTGAAGGTTCAATATTGCGTAGAACAGAAGCAGGGAGAAGAACTGAAAAGAACACTAGATAAGATGAAGAAAGAGCACATTTATCTTTCTTCAAAAGGAAGGGAGGATCTGGCTCTTTGGATCGATTCATAAAGAGTATGAAAGCATTTCCATTTAAAGGAATGTTGGTAATATGGGGAATATTCATGTTGATGGGGGTTGTGCTTTTTGCGGAACGCTCTGGCATCCATTATGAAGGAAGCAAAAGCCAGAGTGCATATCTAAGTGAGAACCAGATTGTGACGGAAAAAGAAGCAGTAAAAGAATTAAAAAAGACTTGCCTGGTCATTATGGACAGCCAGCAGGAGAGCAGCCAGCTTGCGTGGGAACAATTTGAGCGGATTTTTCAGGATATGAAAGTAGGAACAGATGTGGCAGATCTTAAGACCGATACGCTTCCAAATCTGGATTCCTATGAGACAGTGGTTGTACTGATGAGTGATCTGGAGCCATTAAAGGAAGGTATTATTGAAATCAGCAACTGGGTGAAAAGCGGCGGAAGTGCCATGTTTGCCATGGCACTGCAAAAGGACACGTATGCGTCACTGATTGAGCAGAAATTGGGAATTATCTCTTCTGGATATGAAAATAGTTTTGTGGACAGCATTTATTTTGATTCGGATTTTTTGATTGGCGGAGGAAAAAACTATGCAATCACGGATGGATTTGATTCTGCGAGACAGCTTGAGTTAAGCGAGAAGGCACAGGTCTATGCGTGGGCAAAAGAGCCGGGAGGAATTCCTTTAATATGGGAAAATGCATACGGCGACGGAAAGTTTGTAGTAGATAATTTTGGGTTATATGAAAAAGCGGTAAGAGGCTTTTATGCAGCGTCTTACAGTCTCCTGACAGATATAGGAGTCTATCCGGTGATCAATGGATCGGCCTTTTATCTGGATGATTTTCCATCACCGGTACCAAGTGGTGACGGGACATATGTCAAACGAGATTATGGGACAAGTATTCAGGAATTTTATTCGAATATCTGGTGGCCGGATATGCTGAATCTTGCATCCAAATATGGACTTAAGTATACCGGAGTGATGATTGAGAACTATGAAGATAAAACTGACGGAGAGATTACGAAGCAGACGGATAATGAGCGTTTTCAATATTTTGGAAATATGGTACTTCATCAGGGTGGTGAATTAGGTTATCACGGGTACAACCATCAGCCATTGTGTCTGGGTGATACAGATTATGGAGATGTTCTTCCGTATAAAACATGGAAGAATGAAAAAGCAATGGAGTCTGCTATGTCAGAACTTATGCGGTTTGGTAAAAAAATGTTCCCGGGAACGCAGATGTCGGTCTATGTTCCTCCGTCAAATGTGTTGTCAGAGCAGGGGCGGAAGATGCTGGCGAAAAAGTTTCCGCAGATTAAGACGATAGCTAGTAATTATTTTGCCGGAGAATGTGCTTATACACAGGAATTTGAAGTGGCGGATGACGGTATCGTAGAACAGCCAAGAATCATTTCCGGAGCCATCCTTGATGATTATATGCAGATGGCAGCAGTGTCTGAATTAAATATGCATTTTGTGAACAGTCATTTTATGCATCCGGATGACTTGCTGGATGAAGACCGTGGGGCAAAACTTGGCTGGGAAAAATTAAAGAACCGGTTGGAGA
>ENA-OPCM01000707-OPCM01000707.1-human-gut-metagenome-genome-assembly--contig:-NODE-707-length-24310-cov-3.491528_pt1 | contig 24310 bp, 25 predicted proteins | sample MGYA00241252_ERZ501484 | MGnify/ENA primary metagenome ERZ501484 (study PRJEB25962, sample SAMEA2042583) | human gut metagenome | biome: human gut; feature: human-associated habitat; material: faeces...
CAATGAGATCTTAGATATGGAAGTCATGATCAAAGATCCAGAAGAACCAAAAGAATTTTTACCAGAGAAAAAAGGTGAAGTTGAATTTAAAAATGTATATTTCTGCTATCCAGATGCAGATGAAGCAGTCCTTCACAATATCAGTTTCACGGCACCAGCTGGTAAGACGACTGCATTTATCGGAAGTACAGGTAGTGGTAAATCAACACTGATCAACTTAATTCCAAGATTCTTTGATGTCAGCCGCGGAAGTATTTTAGTTGATGGTGTGGATATCCGTGATGTAAAACAGCATGATCTGTGCGAAAAGATTGGATATGTACCACAGAAAGGGGTTCTGTTCTCAGGAACGATCGAATCCAACTTAAAATATGGAAAAGAAGATGCGACAATGGAAGAAGTCAAGCGAGCAGCAAGAATCGCACAGGCAACCGATTTCATTGAAGAAAAAGAAGAACAGTATGATTCACCGATCGCACAGGGCGGTTCCAACGTATCCGGCGGTCAGAAGCAGCGTCTTTCTATCGCACGTGCGATTGCAAAGAAACCAAAAGTTTATATTTTTGATGACAGTTTTTCAGCACTGGATTATAAGACAGATGCAACACTTCGTGCAAAGCTGAAAGAGAAAACATCAGAAAGTACGGTTATGATCGTCGCACAGAGAATCAGTACGATTCTCCATGCAGATCAGATCATTGTGTTAGATGATGGTCAGATCGTCGGAAAAGGTACACATAAAGAACTGCTTAAGAACTGTGAAGCATATTATCAGATCGCATCTTCACAATTATCAGAGAAAGAATTAGAAGAAGATCTTAAGGAGGTGGAATCATATGCCAAGAGGTAGAGGACATGGACCGAGAATGTCCAATGAAAAGGCAAAAGATTTTAAAGGCACAATGAAAAAGCTGATGGCATATTTGAGCGCATATAAGATTGGAATATTCTTTGTAATCGTATTTGCTATCGGAAGTACGATATTCAATATTGTAGGACCGAAGATTCTTGGAAAGGCAACGACTGAGATATTTAAAGGACTGGTCAGAAAAGTATCTGGAGGATCCGGAATAGATTTTGACAAGATCGCGCATATCGTACTGACGCTGTTATGCCTGTATCTGACAAGTGCGGTATTCTCCTTTGTACAGGGGTACATTATGACGGGTGTGTCACAGAAGCTGACGTACCGTCTGAGAAAAGAAATCTCTGAGAAGATCAACCGTCTGCCGATGAACTATTTTGATAAGCAGACACATGGTGAAGTATTATCGCGTATTACCAACGATGTAGATACCTTAAGTCAGAGTCTGAACCAGAGTGCGACGCAGGTGATCACATCGACGACAACGATCATCGGTGTATTGATCATGATGCTCAGTATCAGTCCGTTGATGACATTGGTAGCACTTCTGATTCTTCCGGTTTCAATGGGACTGATCTCAGTGATCGTGAAACGTTCACAGAAATATTTCATGAGTCAGCAGGAATATCTGGGTCATGTAAACGGACAAGTGGAAGAAATCTATGGCGGTCATAGTATCATCAAAGCATTCAATAAAGAGGAGGATGTAATCGCTACATTTAAGCGGGACAATGATATTTTATATACTTCTGCATGGAAATCGCAGTTTCTTTCCGGAATGATGATGCCAATCATGCAGTTTGTCGGAAATCTTGGTTATGTCGGAGAAGTTATCCTGGGCGGTTATCTTGCTATGAAAGGAAGAATCCAGGTTGGTGATATCCAGGCATTTATCCAGTATGTTAGACAGTTCAACCAGCCAATTTCACAGATTGCTCAGGCTGCTAACTTATTACAAAGTACTGGTGCAGCTGCAGAACGTGTCTTTGAATTCTTAGAGGAAGAAGAATTGACAGAAGATTCAGCCACTCTTACAACTGAAGAAGTACAGAATATGAAGGGTGCTGTCACTTTTGCGGATGTTCACTTTGGTTATAATCCAGATAAGATCATCATCAATGACTTCTCACTCCATGTTCATGCCGGTCAGAAGGTAGCCATTGTTGGTCCGACTGGTGCAGGTAAAACAACTATTATTAAGTTATTAATGCGTTTCTATGAACTCAATGGTGGTTCTATCATGATTGATGGTGAAGATATCACTCAAATGAAACGTAGTGATCTTCGTTCATTATTTGGTATGGTATTACAGGATACATGGTTATTTAATGGTACTATCATGGATAACTTGAAATATGGTCGATTAGATGCCACTGATGAAGAAGTCAAAAAAGCATGCGTGAGTGCGCATGTAGATCACTTTATTCATACATTATCTGATGGCTATAACACTATGATCAATGAAGAATCTTCTAATATCAGTGCAGGTCAGAAGCAGTTATTGACTATTGCGCGTGCATTCTTAAAGGATCCTAAGATTTTGATTCTTGATGAAGCTACATCTTCAGTTGATACAAGAACAGAAGTATTAATTCAGCAGGGAATGGATGAATTAATGAAGAATAGAACATCATTTGTTATTGCGCATCGTCTTTCTACTATTAGAGATGCAGATACAATCATCGTTATGCGTGATGGTGATATTGTAGAAATAGGTAATCATGAAGGATTACTTAAAGAAAATGGTTTCTATGCAACACTTTATCGTTCACAATTTGAAAATGGATAGTAAAAAGCTTGATAGTCACTTGACTATCAAGTCTTTTTTGTATAAGATACAAAAAATATTTTGAAAGGAGGAGAACATGTCATGATATTAAGACAAGCAGTTATAGGTGATATAGAAGCTATCTCTCATATAGAGACTCTTTGTTTTCCTGAAGCTGAAGCAGCGACTTATGAGCAGTTTAAAGAACGCTTTAATGCTTTTTCAGAAAACTTTCTCGTATTAGAAGATAAAGATGTTATTGGCTTTATTAATGGGAATACATCGAATATTAAAGGCTTACCAGATGCATTCTATGAAGATGCTTCATTACATGATCCTAGTGGTGATTATATGACAGTCTTTGGTTTAGATGTACATCCTGATTATCAGCATCAAGGCTTAGCGCATACGCTTATGAATGGCTATATCACTCTTGCGAAGGAAAGAGGTAAAAAAGGAATATTTCTCACATGTAAAGATCATTTAATTGGCTTTTATGAAAGTTTTGGCTATAAGCATCTTGGTGTCTCTTCTTCTACTCATGGAGAAGCAAAATGGAATGATATGTATCTAGAGATATGAATGTAGAAGTGATTAATGTAGGGACTGAACTTCTTCTTGGTGAAATCATCAACACAGAAGCTCCGGTACTCTTTAAGATGTGTAAAGAATTAGGATTTGATATTTATCATCAGACGACTGTTGGTGATAATCCACAACGTTTATTAGAATGTCTCGATATTGCGTTTAAAAGAGGGGCTGATTGTGTCATCACTACTGCAGGACTTGGTCCAACGCAGGATGATTTAACGAAGGAACTCTCAGCAGAATATCTAGGACTAGAACTTGTCTATAACGAAGAAGAAGCTCGTAAGGTGGATGAAAAATGTCGCTTTGTGACAGGCCTCGATGTTGTTTCTGACAACAACTTTAAACAGGCTTATTTCCCGGAAAATGCTTATATATTAGAGAATGATGTAGGAACAGCCAATGGCTGTGTAATGAGCAAAGATGAAAAAATGATCATCAACCTTCCTGGTCCACCTAAGGAATTCAATTATGTTGTAGAACATTCCTTAAAACCTTATCTAGAACAATATCGCCAGGAACAAATCTATACGGAAGACTTTCTAGTGATGGGTATTGGGGAAAGTATGATTGATGAAAAACTGACAGAAACCCAATATAAACAGACAGATGTCACTCTTGCAATGTATGCAGGAGAAGGTTATGTGAGAGTACGCATAGCGACTAAAGCCAAAACAAAAGAAGAAGCTTATCAACATATGACCCCAATGAGGAATGAGATAGAAACACTATTAAAAGGCTATCTGATTCCAGGAGGTTCTATAGAAAAAGCCCTCAAAGACATCATGGTCCCTATTCAATTCATAGGGGATATAGATGTCCCCACATGGTTTAAGCCTTATGTAAAAGAGAATGCTGACTTAGTTATTTATTCTAAGGTGGAGCATGTCTCTTTAGGTGATCAGGTGACTATCCATGTGAATAACGATAAAGGATTTACAGACGGCATGTTGAAAGATTATCATCTCTCAATGAACCGTCTCACAAGTAAACTACAGCTTTATCTTTATCGTTGTTTAAAAAACAGTTTATCTCATGAAGGATAAACTGTTTGAATCGCTTCTATGACATGAAGAAAGATGTCATGAAGATTAGAAATATCAACAAGCACATCTCCACACTCTAATGAGTGATTTGCATCACGATAGAGAATAACTGGAATATGTGCTTTCTCACATGCACATTGAATGAGATTCGTCTTGGCCCATGGATCATTTGTACCATGGAAGGCAATACCATTTAAGTCATACTTAAAAGTTGCCTCAAGTGGTGTGAAATAAATAGAATATGCATTTATATGATGTTCTTCATTAAAACGAGCACTGATGGCAGTACCAATACTTTTCGATATAAAGATAATCTCATCATAGTTAGAAAATGGAATATCTTTAAGAATTTCTTCAGCCTGCTTATAACCAATATCTTCAGCCTGTTTAATTAATTCATCTTTATCTTTCACATGAGGGAAGTGTGTATAATTCACTTCAACAATCTCATACCCATAGGCTTTTAGATATTTTTTAGAGTAATAGAGGAGTGGTTTATCGCAATGATAACCAATTCCAGGAAATAGAACTGCTAGTTTTTTCATTAAATCACCTCGTGTGATTTGATTATAGCACTTATTCATATAATTTCATTGACTTAACGAGAGTTTTATGTTTTACATAATGTTCTTTATCCTCTATAATATAGTTGTATTTTAATGAAAGAAAGGATGAACATAAATGGCAGGAGTCGTTGTTGTTGGAAGCCAGTGGGGCGACGAAGGAAAAGGAAAGGTTACAGATTATCTTGCACAGCAGGCAGATCTAGTAGTGAGATATTCTGGAGGTAATAATGCAGGTCATACTATTAAATTTAATGGCCAGAAATTTGCCTTAAGACTTATTCCTAGCGGAATCTTTACAACTGGTGAAGTTGTATTAGGTAACGGAATGGTTATCAATCCTAAAGCTTTACTTGAAGAAATGAAGTATTTAAATGATGCAGGTATCAAGACTGATAAGATGCACATCTCAGATCGTGCACATGTCACTTTACCTTATCATATTGAAATTGACGAATTAGAAGAAGAAATGCGTGGTGCTGCAAGTATCGGTACAACTAAGAAAGGTATTGGACCTACTTATGTAGACAAATATGACCGTATCGGTATTCGTATTGGTGAATTCATTAATGAACCATTATTCAAGAAGAGACTTGAAGAAACATTAGCATTCAAGAAAAAACAGTATCCTGGATTACAGTGTACTGCAGAAGAAATCTTTGAAGAATATAAGGAATATGCTAAAGTAATCAAACCTATGGTTTGTGATACTGGTATCTTTTTAGATGAAGCATTCCAGGCAAAGAAGAAGATCTTATTTGAAGGTGCTCAGGGTACTATGCTTGATATTGATTATGGTACTTATCCATATGTAACAAGTTCTAACCCAGGTGCTAATGGTGTACCATCTGGTGCAAGCATTGGTCCTCTTTATTTGACTGATGTAGTAGGTGTTATTAAGGCTTATACTACTCGTGTTGGTTCTGGTGCTTTCCCTACTGAAATTGAAGGTGAATTAGGTGATTATATCAGAAATGCAGGTAATGAATTTGGTACAGTAACTAAGAGACCAAGAAGAATTGGATGGTTCGATGCAGTTGTCGTTAACCAGTCAAGAAGAATGGCTTCATTAACTGGATGTTCATTAATGTTGTTAGATGTATTAAGTGGTTTAGATACTATTAAGATTTGTACTGCTTACATGTTAGATGGTAAAGAAATTCATGGTTTACCTTCTACAATTGAAGAATTAGCAAGAGTAGAACCAGTTTATGTAGAATTACCTGGCTGGAAGGAAGATATCACAAATGTCACTTCATTTGAAGAGCTTCCTGTCAATGCTCAGAACTATATCAAGAAGATTGAAGAACTTATTCACTGCCCAGTGATCATGTTCTCAGTTGGACCTGATCGTACTCAGACAATTGTGCTTAAGGAAGTATTTTAATAAATAAATAGTAAAGGAGAACTTATGAAGAGAGAATTAGTACTGGTTATTGATTTTGGTGGCCAATACAATCAGCTCGTAGCGCGTAGAGTTCGTGAAAGCAACGTATATTGTGAAATCTATTCATATAAAGTTGCAATGCAGAAAATCAAAGAACTCAACCCTAAGGGAATCATCTTAACTGGTGGACCTAATAGCTGCTATGAAGAAGGAGCTGCAACATGTGAAAAAGAACTTTTCGCATGTGGTGTTCCTGTACTTGGCTTATGTTATGGTGCTCAGCTAATGCAGTATGTATTAGGTGGTAATGTAGAAGCTGCACCTACTAGAGAATATGGAAAGACAGAAATCGTAGTTGATACAACTTCACCATTATTCTCAAATGTATCTGAAAAGACAGTATGCTGGATGAGTCATAATGATTATATTTCAGCTTTAGCTCCTGGTTTCAAATCTGTAGCACATTCTGATGAATGTCCAGTTGCAGCATGTGAAAACAGAGAAAAGAACCTTTATGGTATTCAGTTCCATCCAGAAGTATTGCATACAGCAGAAGGTAAGAAGATGTTAAGAAACTTCGTAATCGATGTGTGTGGATGTTCTGGTGACTGGAAGATGGATTCTTTCGTAGAAGAATCTATTAAAGCAATCAGAGAAAAAGTTGGCGATGGTAAAGTATTATGTGCTTTATCTGGAGGTGTTGACTCTTCTGTTGCAGCAGTCTTATTATCTAAGGCTATCGGAAATCAGTTAACTTGTGTATTTGTAGATCATGGTTTACTTCGTAAAAACGAAGGTGATGAAGTTGAAGCTGTATTTGGTAAAGATGGCTGCTATGACTTAAACTTCATCAGAGTGAATGCACAGGAAAGATATTATTCTAAGCTTAAGGGTGTAACTGAACCTGAAAGCAAGAGAAAGATCATTGGTGAAGAATTCATCAGAGTCTTTGAAGAAGAAGCAAAGAAGATTGGTGCCGTTGATTTCTTAGTACAGGGTACTATTTATCCAGACGTTGTAGAAAGCGGTCTTGGAGGAGAATCTGCAGTCATTAAGTCTCACCATAATGTTGGTGGATTACCTGATTGTGTAGATTTCAAAGAAATCATTGAACCATTAAGAGACTTATTCAAGGATGAAGTAAGAAAAGTTGGTCTTGAACTTGGTATTCCAGAATATTTAGTATTCAGACAGCCATTCCCAGGACCAGGTCTTGGTATTAGAATCATTGGTGAAGTCACTGCAGAAAAGGTACGTATGGTACAGGATGCAGATGCGATTTATAGAGAAGAAATTGCGAATGCTGGATTAGATCGTTCTATCGGTCAGTATTTTGCAGCATTAACTAATATGCAGTCAGTAGGTGTTATGGGTGATGAAAGAACTTATGACTATGCTGTTGCATTAAGAGCTGTTAATACTATTGATTTCATGACTGCAGAAGCAGCAGAAATCCCTTATGAAGTATTAAATAAGACTATGAATAGAATCATCAATGAAGTACGTGGTGTGAATAGAGTAATGTATGATATTACATCTAAGCCACCTGGAACTATTGAGTTTGAATAATATTGCTGTAGAATCCCACATCAATCCCCGCGAATTTGTAATTTACATTTTCCATGGGAACTGATCTAAGAACTACTTAGAAAACTAAATAAGAAATAAAAAATGAGACCTTGCGTTGAAAAAATGCAGGGTCTTTTTGTTTGGTAAAAAACACGACTTCACATAACAAAAACCTTGTATTTAAGCCACTTTTCGTGAATAAAAGCATATTATTTTCTAGCTATTTTTCTTGTTTTAAAAATGAAAATAAAAAAGAAAAAGAGAGAGTTTTTTATAAGAGAAAAACTTGGAACTACGGGGAGATAATTGCGAAAATAGCGGGGAATTGGTTACGAATGATCATAGAGATAATTTTTAACAGCTGATTTCGGCATATAATTTCGGCGAAAACAAGCGATTTTAGGCTTATTTATAGCGAAATAATCAAAATCTCGGAACAATTTCGGCGAAACAAGTATAATTTCGGCACGATTTCGGCATAAAAAGAAAAATCTCGGCATTAATTTCGGAAAAGAAAGGAAGGATTAATATGCAAAAGAAAAATCCGAAAACAAGGTGTGAACGTAGGACAATTGAAAAGGCAGAAGGAGTATGCAGGTTCTATAGCAAGATACAATCGGTGTACGCTGATAAGCTTGTGGAGAATGAGCAGGTTGTAGAGATACATTGCAACGTTCTTCTTGAAGGACTGAGTATTGGTGAATATACAACTGACTTCTTTTGTAAAAAGAATGACGGTACATACATGGTACGTGAATGTGTTCAGAGGAAGCAGATAACGTGGCCTTCAGTAACGAAACTACTTGATGCATCACTTCAGTACTGGAGAAAGCGAGGAATCGAAGATTGGGGAATTGTGGTAGATAAGGAGGTGCCTGATCATGAAGAAAAATGATTATTTAAAAGTAAATGATATCATCTATCGAATACTTGCGGTAGATAAGGATAATTATTTGGTACTTAACTGTAATACAAAAAATATGCCTGCATGGAAGAAAGAATCTGAATTAGCCGATGGCGTCATTATTAATAGAGAAGAAGCTTTTGAAATTCTAGAAATTGAACTTATCGAAGAGGAACTCACAGGCATAGCTTTCAAAAAGGCGCACGAACGTTACACGATGATTGCTGGTGTACTTGCTTTCATGAATGATGATTCACTAAGAAATCGAGCAATAGCAATGGCGGTTGATACTTATGGAATCAGTAGAAGGACATTAACCACATATCTGTGCAATTATCTGGTGACAGATAATCTGGCAAGCCTTGTGCCAAAACAACGAAGAAATAAAAGGCCTCTAACTGATGACGAAAAAATAATGAGATGGTCCTTAAATAAATTCTATTACACTAGGCATAAGAATAAGCTCTCTGATTGCTACGTTATGATGCTAAAAGAAAAATATACTGATGAAAATGGAAAGTTAAAAGATGAACATCCAAGCATCCATCAGTTCCGTTATTTTTTTAATAAAACGAGAAAAAAGCAAATCGAGCTGATCTCGCGTGAAGGGGTTAAAGAATATCAACTAAACCATAGACCACTCCTTGGTGATGGAATTCATGAGTTTGCGCCTACAATTGGAACCGGAATGCTGGATGGTACGGTGTGTGACTTGTATCTTGTTGATTCTTCAGGAAAGCTTGTCGGTAGACCACTCCTTGTTGCGTGTGTAGATGCATATTCAGGATTATGTTGCGGCTATTCCTTATTATGGGAGGGTGGCGTTTATAGCGTGAGAGAGATGATGCTAAACGTAATAGAAGATAAAGTTAAATGGTGTGAGCACTTTGGTATAAAGATCGAAAAGAAGCAATGGCCATGCGATAAGCTACCTGGAGTGTTAGTTACAGACCGAGGATCCGAGTACATATCTTACAATTTTGAGCAGATTTCGGAATTGGGATGTCAGGTGATATCGTTGCCAAGTTTTTCGGCGAATTTGAAAGGTCCTGTGGAGAAATTGTTTGATTTAGTGCAGGATGGTTTTAAGCCATACCTCCGTGGAAAGGGAATTATAGAACCCGACTTTCAAAAACGTGGATGCGTTGATTATCGATTAGAGAGTTGCCTTACCATAGAACAATTTGAGAAGATTATAATTCACACCATTATTTACTATAATAACCGAGTTCTTGAAAACTTCCCCTATACATCAGCAATGATGAATGATGATATTGTTCCTTCCCCAGCAGGTATCTGGGATTATCAAACTGAGTATGGGAATAGTAACTTGCTATCGGTTAGTAGAGAACAACTTATATTGACATTACTTCCACGAACAGAAGGTCGTTTTACCAGAAAAGGACTTGTAGTAAACAAGATGCGCTATGATGCGGATGGGTTTACTGAAGAATATCTTAATGGTGGAAAATGTACTGTGGCTTTTAATCCTGATGATGCCAGTGTGGTTTGGCTTCTAAAAGAAGGCGATTATATTAAATTCTCGTTAATCGAAAAGAAATATCAAGGGATGTCGGTTAATGAAGTACATACTCAAAAAAAGAAACAGAGACAATATGTTGCGGGCTTTCGAGAGGATGCATTAGCGGCAAAAGTAGATCTAGCTCAAAAGATAAATACAATAGTAGAACACGCATTAAAGTCTGATGACACAGATATAATAGGAGTCACTAAGAGAAGACAAAAAGCTAGAGCTCAAAGACATAGAGATTTGATGAAAGAGGTGATTGATGATGAGTGATTACAGTGAATTATTACCTAAAATGTTATTTGGTGAAGAACTAAGAAATGAGTTACAGATATTACCGGAATATGATGATTCGGTAAAAAATCTTGATGCTAGTACGAGACTGCTCAAGTTGATGGATATTTATAAAGTATTTGTACCACAGAATTTATCTTTAGAAATCTATCATAAACTCTATATGATGACAGTAATGTCGCTACAACAAAAAGGAACAGTTGACGCTACTAGACAACTTAATGAAAATCATCGAGCAATGACTTCTAATAAGGAGTATAGAGGTATTATTACTGGAGCATCGTCGTGTACAGTTATTGGTCCAAGCGGATGCGGAAAAACGACATCGGTGCAGCGCGTTGTCGAGATGCTTGGTGGTACAATCACGAATACGCAACCTTATAGAAAGATTATTCCTGCTTTGATTGTCTCGACACCATTTGATGCAAATTACAGAGGGTTGCTTTTAGAAATATTAATTTGTGTTGATAATGAGTTAGGTACTGAATATTATAAGGCTGCATGCAAATCCAATGTTAATGCCCAACAAATCTTGGGAATGGTATGCCAAGTAGCTCATCTTCATATTGGAACTCTAATATTGGACGAAATTCAGTTTCTTGTACAACACCGAGCTGGAACAATACTATACAAAATGATCCTTCAGTTAATCAATGCGTCAGGAATATCTGTGGTGATGGTTGGAACAGAAGAGTGTCTTGATTATTTTGATCAAGCGCCTCAGATGGCGCGAAGAACAACTGGACTTCAATATTGCAACATGGGTTATGACGTCGAATTTAAAGAGTTGTGTCAGGAACTGTTTCATAGGCAGTACACAAAGAATACCTCTGAGTTAACCGAAGGAATATACGTATGGTTGTATGAACATTCAGCAGGTAATATAGCCAATTTAACTGCGTTGATTCACGATGCGCAAGAGCTAAGTATTATGGATGGTAACGAGTGCCTAGATATTACTTCCTTAACGAAAGTATATGACAACCGTATGCAAATGCTTCACGGATATATCGAATCAAAGAAATCTAAGAGAAAAAAGACTTCTTCGAAACCGTTAAATGATATTGACATTCTGGAACCAGTAGAAACTGAAACAATAACAGATGATGTGAATGTCGTAGAACTAGCTGAAATTATTAAAAAAAGTGGTGTGAATGCAATAGAAACATACAAGAAGTACTTTAATGTCGAGGAGGTAGTTGTATGATTTCATACTTTCCTGGATTATATCCTGACGAACTATTTTATTCGGTTGTAAGCAGATATTTTGCACATATATATCCATCTTATATTTTAGCTATTGAAAACTTATGTAAGACCAAAACAAGCAGAATAGATATGGAGTTTGGCTTACAATCCTTAAATTCAGACACAAAGAATTTTTTAGAACAGGTATATGGTTTGAAAAACATACTTTTACATAACACGATGTTTCCACAGTATGCAAAATTTGAAACAGTAGAACGCAGGAATCTAGCAGCACAAGTTATGTTAACTGGTGAAGGCGATATTCATTCCGCATTAATATTTCCGAAAAATAAGAGTGGGTCAAGATATCTTAGATATTGCCCGTTATGTTTTGAAAAAGACAGGGATGAGTTTGGAGAAGCATATTGGCATAGATTACATCAGATTAGGGGTATAAACGTTTGTAGTAAACATGGATGTTATCTTCACAATAGTGATATCGAAATAAATTCTAAGTCTTCTCCAAGGTTGTGGGTCGCAGACGATATTGTAGTAGATTCATCAGTTAATTATGCATCTGATAGAGAAAAGCAATTCACAGATTATGTTGTGAAGATAATGCAGTCTCCGATGCCGAGAGATCAACCTCAAATATCTGACTGGCTTATATCGAAACTAGAAGGAACGGAATACATCACAACACGCGGAAAACGTAAATTTACAAGTAAACTATATAGTGACATAAAAGAGTTTTATAGCGAGTTTGGATGTGAAGGGATTGAATACCAACATCAGGTTGCAAAACTATTTACGGGCAACAATAACAATTTTTTAGATATATGTAAGTTAGCCTTTTTCCTGAACATTCCTATAGAAGAAGTTACGAATCCAAAGTTACCGGAAAAATCTCAAACAGAACGCTTTAACGAAAAAGTAAATCAATTGTATAAAGAAGGACTTGGCTGTCATCGTATCGCCAGAAAGGTAGGATCATGTCCGTCTACAGCACTTAAAGCAAATCGCATTAAAGAAAAAGCACCACATAATCATGCAGTGCGAAAAGGAGTGACAAAACAAGATTGGGATAAAATGGATGAAGAAATGCTTCCGTTTGTTAAAGAATTATGCGAAAAAATATATACTGGTAATGGTGAAAGGCCTAAACGAGTTACTATAAATGCGATTACTAAGGCAACGAACTGGCCCAATAAGCGGCTAAATTATTTGCCTAAATGTAAAGAATTAGTAAGAACATACTCTAGTGAAAGTATTGAAGAGTATTGGGCAAGGGAGATAGTCTTCTATTATGAAAAATTCCAGAATGAAAGTGCTTACATATCTTGGAGGAGACTTCGTGACTTAACGAATATGAGACGAGAAGATTTTGATAGGTGCAAGAAGTATTTAGATAATTATACAGATAATGCTACTGCAGATAAGATTAGAGGAATAATTTAGAAAAGAAAAAGGATTATGAACATATTATTCATTCTCCTTTATAACTTGAACAACGTCTTGAATCTGGCAATCGATGGCTATGCAAAGATCATGTAACGTGTTCATTGTGACGCTTTTATTTTTTCTTAATGAATCTAAAGTTCCAGTGCTAACATGATGAACTTTTATTAAATCGTATTGCGAAATTCCCTTCTTCTTTAGGGTATTCCATAACGGCTCATAAGTAAAGATAACCGCCACCCCCATCGTTTCATATATAGTAAATTATATAATTTTACAAATATATTGAATATTGCCGAATATCTGGCTATAATTAATCAAAAGAAATAGCATAGCTTTTAAAAAATATTGAACTTACTGTTTGAAAAACATATAAAATTATGTTATTTAATGGGAATTTAAAGGAAAGGATTATAGGTGGAAAATCCTATATTTGGTGCAAAACATGGCAATCAATTTTGAATCAATTATTTCAAATACAAAAGGGGCTGCAAATATTGCAAAAATCAAAGTAACGTTAGGTCTTAAAGTAAATGAGTTAAGTAAACTATATGCAGAGGTTGGTAAGCTATTCTATGAAGTTACAAGAAACAACAATGCACAAGATAATGATTCGTTAAAAGAAGATAAACTGTCTTTAGATATCGATAATATGAATTTGTTTGTTAGTGATTTGATGGCGAATGAAGAATTACGTGGTTATTTAGAAAAAATTACTGATTTAAAAAAAGAAATTGAAGAATTAGAATCTCAAGTATTAGTAGAAAAAGGTAATATGAAGCCGATTGATACTTCTTCAGAACAAACGAACCAAGAAAATACGCAGGCAAATTATTATCAAAATGATGTAAATTCCAGTGAATCAGTAACTAAATGTCCAAAATGTGGTGCGGTACAAGGTATTGATAATGAGTTTTGCGTATATTGTGGAACAAAAATTAATAAATAAAATTAAAAGGAGTGGTTAATCATGTTTTGTCCAAAATGTGGAAACGAAATAAAAGAAGGGGCAAGCTTTTGTCCAAAATGCGGAACTAAAGTAGCAAGAAATCAAGAGAATTTTCAACAAAATAATTATAAAAGTCAAAATTCACAGCAAAATAAAAACGTTAAAAAGCATACAATAATAACTAAACAGAATATTGGTTTGATTGTAGGCTTGGCATTCATGTTTTTTGGGGGATTAACACTTTTTACTGGAGATGTATGGGGTGGAGGATCTTCGGGAATTTTCTTAATAGCAATTGGGGCAGTAATTATGTTTTATACAAAATCTTAAAGTAGGATTGAAATAGAACTGAGAAAGTAATTATTACAAATGAAAAAAATTACTGAGTAAATAAGACAACTATTCTTACAGAGAGGAGACAGCGATTTTCACCCTTAGAATAAAAAACATGAGGGTCTATCGCTTAAATTATCAATGGCAAATAAGAATGTAAAAAGAATTTCAATGATTCTAGCTGCACTCATGGTTGCTGGAGCAGCAACAGGATGCGGCGCAAAGAAAGACACAAAAGTGGAAAGTACGAATAAAGTAGCAACGAATTCGACTAAGCTTGACGAGGACGCAATCAAAGATACATATACTGGTATCGATGATATGTATGTATTAGAAGGTTCCAAGGACGTGGATTACCTTGATGGAGTGTTATACGACAGTTCTATCGTAAAAGGTATTGATGTAGACAGTTCTAAAGTAGACGCTTCAAAAACAGGAGATTATAAGATTACCTTCAGCATTACAGCTGATCGTACAGCCTATAACGCATTCAGAGATGCTTTCATCAAGTCTGAAACTGTAAAGGATAAGCTGTCTGCTGATAAAGCCAAGACAGATAAAGGATCTACTGACAAGACTAAAACTGAAACAGTTAAGGTTAAAAAAGATACAGTCGTTGTAAACAGAGATGAAGCGCAAAAGCTTGCTGATCAGAATAAACTGGTCCGTACAGATAATGGAGAAACTGTTAAAAAGTCTGATGGAACCGAAGTTAAAACAGAACAGAAAGCCCCTGCTTCTACAGCTGTAACTGGAGGTAACGTGGTTGATGCTTCTGTCAAGACAGAAGTAAAACCTGAAATTACAGCTGCACCAGCAATGAGTCCAGAAGAAGCTAAGAAAGAAGAAGCGAAAAAAGATGATAAGAAGGAAGAAACTAAAAAGCCTTCTACATCTGGCAGCACAAACAAACCAAATTCTGGTTCAAACAAACCAAATAATGGAAACAGTTCAAACAGCAAGCCATCTCACAAACCAGATTCTGGTTCAAGCAAACCAAATAACGGAAACAGCTCAAACAGCAAGCCATCTCACACACATACCTGGGTTAACATTACAAAGACTGTGAATCATCCAGCAGTAACTCACCAGGAAGACGTCTATGAAAATAGACAGGTCAAAGTGAAAGATGCCTGGGACGAAAGAGTAAAAACCGGTTCAGTATCACAATGTAGTCAGTGTTCTTATCGAACATCAAACCAAGATGATATGGATATGCACATGTTAGAAACCGGACACTCATGTCATATTGAATATATTTACAAGACAGTTCATCACGACGCTGTATACGAAACTCAGAGAGTGAAAACTGGTACGAAAACAGTTGTTGACAGGGCAGCATGGACAGAAACAGTAGTTATCGGTCAGAAATGCTCTTCCTGTGGAAAAAGAAAATAATATTGTCCTAGTTTAAATAGGGAATGGATAGACTCGATCATAGATGGTTGGGTCTATTTTTTTGCCTGTTTTTTCCTGTAATGATTCAATTACAAACAGAAAATAAAAAAGTCTCCGATTTTTAGTGCAATCGAACGAGTTTAAAAATGTTTTTCTTACATATTATAGTCGGTACTGTTTTTATCGTACCAAAAATAGACCGGAAAGGGATAACCGGTCGAAAACAATTTTCGGTCTTTCCATTGGCTTAGTCCAATGTAGAAATCATCCGCTACAATGCTCTACTGCTGATGTGTAAGATATCAAGGAACTAAAAGTTCTAAAAAGAAAGGAGTATTCCAATTGAAGAAAACTATCTTAAAAAGAAGTGTGGCTTCGACGCTTTCTTTTCTGATGGCATTCTCCTCAGCAGTTCCTAGCTCTGTCGTTTATGCGGAAGAATCAGGGATTGAGAGCGAGATTGCTAAGGACTATGTAGCGACACTTAGCCAGACGCAAAATGGGACGACCTCTTTTGTAACCGATGGAAACAAGACGAAGGATCCTGCAGCTCATGTACAGGGTGACAAGGTTGAAGTTGCTGTTGAACCGGATGAAGGATTCAATACAGCTAAAATTGAAGTCAAAAACACTGACGGAACAGTTGTAGCCTCTCTTGAAGATGGCAAAGTCACTGCAAATGATGAAGGCAATTATACTTTCGAAATGCCTGCTAGTGATGTTACTATCGGTGCTAGTTTTGAAGCTGTCAAAAAAGAAACGGCTGATGCTGAAACAGAAACAACTGGAAGCAAAACTGAAGCAGAAAAAAAGGGAACAGAAGAAGTTAAAGCAACCATATTTGACGAATTTTTTTAATAAATATAAAAACTCTTGCACTTAATATTGAAAAAGATAGATGGACTTTGGATTATGAACCAAGGTCTTTTTTTGTGTGAAAATAGCTATATGTAAAAACAAAGCAATGAGGTTTTTCTGACATATATACTATGAAGGTTGATATCCAAGTTAATGGTTTTGCAAACAACGATGTAGTTCAGAAATACCTGTATGTAAATCCAGAAAATCGAGAAAATCTAACATATATATATAGTGAAGGTCAGGATAACCATGATGAGTAAGTTGTAAGGCATCGTGTAATGAGTATTTCTTAACAAATAGATAGGAGATGGTTATGATGGAGGAATAATTATTGAAATGAATTCAGTAAAAATATATCAACCGCAGTTATTAGAATAACTTTTAAATCATTATAAGGAAATTGCTTACAGAAAATTTACAGTAAACAGTTACAGAATATAAAACACTATAGAAAGAGGTCAAAACAAATGAAAAACACAAAAATCGTAACATACCACAATTTCATGAATCAAATAACATTCAAAAATTTCCAGAAGAGGGATTACGACTTTTTTATGGCATTATGTAGCCAATTACGAGATCAGGATACAAACAAGATCATTCTTACTTTTAGAGAAATAAAAGAACTCTCAAATTACAACTTAAGCACTAAAAACGAACGTTTTATCTCTGAGCTTAAACGCATGAATGAAAAGCTAAAGAGTATTTCATCAACTATCGAAACAGAAAATAAAATTAGTATGTTTGTTCTGTTTCACACATTCGATATTGATAAGGACGAACAAACCCTCACAGTAAGTGTAAATGATAAGTTCAAGTTTCTCTTTAACGATTTAAATAGAGAATTTACTGAATTAGATTTAAAAATTTTTACATCATTAAAATCAAGATATTCCAAAGCACTGTATCGAAAATTAAAACAATTTAGATTTACCGGTTTCTATATCGTCAAAATTAATGAATTACGACAAGTTCTGGATGTTCCAAAAAGCTTTTCACCAAATAAAATAATAACCAGGGCAATCAATCCTGCAATAGACGAGCTTAAAGAATACTTTCCTGGTCTACATGTAGTAAAGTATATAGATACAACTAGAGGGAATCCTATTACAGGGTTTGCTTTCAAATTTAAGAAACAACAAACAAAAAACGCAACTACTGATGCCACCAAAAAAAATTATTCAAAAAGCAATGATTCAGATGCTGTATCAAAAGAAAATTTCAACATCGAAGAACATAATCAAACAACCCAACCCTACGATGCAACGGATGATTACTTTAACAAATTATTTAATCAAGAAATGAAACGTAACCGCGAGAACAATTGTTCTTAATACTATAAATTAGTCATAACTTTTAAGTATTGACTATTGGTCAAAACTTATGATCATAATTATTATAGTCATCGGAGGTATTATATGATATATGGATATGCAAGAGTGAGCACTAAAGGTCAAGCAATAGATGGCAATAGCCTTGATGATCAAAGAATCAAACTCAGCGAAGCAGGTGCTACAATAATTTCTGAAGACAGCTTTACTGGGGCAAAGACAGACTGCCCAGAATTGGACGAGCTGAAAGACAGTCTCAAACCAGGAGACACCGTCATAGTAACAAAACTAGACCGTCTTGCTAAATCTGCTAGTAAAGGTGCTGAACTAGTCAATATTTGGTTGAAAGATGGTATTACTGTTCACATTCTTAACATGGGGTTGATTAACGACACCCCTACAGGCAAGCTAATCATGCAAATTATGTTTGCGTTTGTGAAATTCGAACGTGATATGATTGTTGAAAGAACTCAAGAAGGCAAAGCACTTGCCAAACTTTCACCAGACTTCAAAGAAGGCCGTTCACAAAAATACGATGCTGAAAAAATAGAATATGCTCTTAAGCTTCTTGAAAAAGAATCCTGCTCAAAAGTAAGCAAAATTACCGGCATAAGTGTAAGTACGCTAACAAGAGTTAAACGTAAAAAGAAATATGAATAATTTAAAAAAATAACGATCATACAAGAGTAATTCAGAATCTCATATGGTCGTTTTCCTTTGTTCAAGTAGTTTAAATTGATGGTTAGAAAATCACTGATGCAACATTCTATAATCATCAATCAACTTACTCAAATCCTCTATACATTTTTTAATTCTTGCGACGTAGTTGCTTTGTCAATCAAGCCAGCTGAAGCATGAGACATTGGATTTGCATTTCTTAAATCATGTGCCCGTTTAATTACATCTTCTGAATTATCTATTCCTTTAAAGAATGTCTTAAATGCCTGTTCTTTGTAAAATCCTTTATAGTTTTTTTTTTTTTAAGTAGGATCATAATTATAGAAGAATGCCAAAACAGCTGTAAAACGATCAAAGTAATTTTTGTAAAATGCATATTCGGCTAATGTATTATGGCGTTTTCTTTCTACCCAATACATGAAATATAGAAAATATGCTTTCCAATCCTTATCAATGATTTTAAGATATTCATTAATTCTCCGGTTACGAAGAGTGAACAAAAAACAATTTTCACAACAATAATAGTAATAGTTTTTAAGGTTAGCACTATTTTCATTCAAAGCTGCAAGCAAATCGATACGTCTAAATTCACTTTGTATTAAATACGATATAGCAATTGAAGTATCATATGAATTCCAAAGTTCTTTTCTATTACGCTGAAACAACTGATTAAGCAGAACTTTAATTGTTGCTGTACTTTTAGTCTTCATTATCATAATAGATAAGAGTATTGGATCTAAGCTGATAAATGATACATCCGTATTTAACAATCTACATATTGTTGATATTACCTTACTATCTTGAAGTGTATCTTCGCAATCATAAATAAAATGGTTATAAACTTCTGTAGATGTAGGTCATCTTATGAATGTTTACGTTTCTGTAAGCCATTATTTGATTTAGCGAAATAGAGCACGATTCATTAAAATTATCGTAAATTAAATTTTTTGCTTTCATAAGAAAAAGTGTTAGATACTTTACGTCTTACAACCCATATAGTGTCAAAATTACAATCCATTACTTTTTACTCTAATGAAAGCTATATCCACATTAAATTTTAAAAATTTACATTAAAAAGGAAATGCTATTTTTTTGAAGTGTTTTTTTGGAGATTTTATAAATTGCTAATGTTACTTATTTTGCTAAAGATATTTGAACTCAGCTTGATTTAGTCTAACCTAGCTTAAAAAAACTTGTGTACTGATTTTGCGAGGAGGTGATGCAGCCTTTTTCTAAAGCGAAGATCTATAATTGCGAATATGTTCTCAGACTTCCATTGCTTCAGAAACTAGAAGAGTATCTTATTCGGTTTTCGATATATTGGTTAGAGTAAAAATCTCCGATAAAAACTTTTGAAAGCTTTTAAATCTTTTACGATTTCGCAATGCCATGGCATTACTGGGCTCACGAACTATTTTGCCACCCACATTGCCGATGTTTGATCCACATTGCCGATACTTACCTACTGTATTGCTGATGTTCTATTACCCAAATTGCTGACGCTTTAAAACCCAAATTGCCGAGTTTTTAAATATTACATTTTAAAACAAGTATAACAATAATGTGCAGTTTATTATTATCATAGATGTTTTGAAAGGGTAGTTACATTACTTAGTCAGAGCTAGTTGGTGTATCAGTTTTAACGGCATCTAGAGTGGATTTATTACGATTTACGCATTCTTCATGCATGGCGGTAAAAAAACGTTTGTAGCGATTAAGAGAAAGTTCGTGAATGGTGTGGTAACAATCTTGGATATGTTTCTTGCTTTTACTTACGGTAAAATCAAAGGTATTTTCTACACCAGGGATTCTAATAGTAAGGTATACTTCTTTGTTTCCATCTATTACGATCATTGTGCCTTCGGTATAAATAAACTCATCACCATAGTCGTCAATATATGTACTAGTATGATATTCAGCCTTTGATATGACGATATTATCCTCTCCGTTGAAAACCTTTTGACGGATGCTATCCTCATATTTATCTAATTCTAATTCGTCTGGCATTTCAAACGTATCTCTCTCTTTGGAAAGAGCTACCCAGAGTAAATCTAATGCTTCATTTGCATATACATTATCTTCGTATGCTCCCAATACGATACGCTGCGGTGTAGTGGTCTCGCTAAAAGAGATATTTCTTGGATAAGCATAAACGTAATTATCACATGCTTCAAAATCCTTTGGTTCGATTGATATAATTGATTTTTTGTTTTTTGTTCTGATGCGCATCGCGCCATTTTTATATCCCATAATTTGGTTCCTCCATAATTCGATTGACTGTAATCTGTAAAATTTATTTTCTACACTATATATATGTCAGAATTTAAACTACAAATAAAAATTACATACAGCTATTTTTTAGTATGTATTGTGCATTATGAAGATCGGTCGTTTTTTAATCATAACCAGAAGCCGCTTCGCGGTGTCTTCAACAGGGAAATAATCTGTCTGTCTTACGAACAACTCGGCGTATGAGAAACGCTTTCTAAAAAAACTAAACATATTAAGCACCTCTTATCAGTCCTAAGCGGCAAGGTCATTACCATCGTCCTAACCACCACCGCACCTTCTCAACAGCCACCCGCTATATTTTACCTTCTTGAAAGCGCCACGAAGCGGCTTCTACGTAGGTTCACAAAAACAACAGTACCCTTCCTCTACACCGATGTCTTAAGCATCTGGTTAATCTGAACAGCGCAGTACTTATATATATGAGTATCAAAATAGCGTAGGCTTTCATCATAAAATGAAACTGTTAATCACTGTGTCAACCGTTGTATTTTACCTTCATGAAAGCCATGCCGCTAGGCGTGAATAAGGAGCACCTTGATTTGCATTGTATTCGACAAAATGAATTTGAATATAAAATCTTTCAAAAAGAATTTTAACTGACTTCTTGGATGCTAATGGTATTACATCAGGTGCTTTCAATACAAAGCAAAGAATTATTCATTGATTAGAGCAATGAATGTTCCATTCGTGGAGTCCTTTTGGTTTGAAAGTAGAAGAACTGGTTGATAATTATAGTTATTTTTTGGATAATCATGAGCTCGGTTTGAACGATTTTCTGACATATATTAAACGTAAGAATAAAAATTATTTTACAGAATGAATTTAGGAGGGCTAATCAATGAATAATGATTTATTAAGTAATTTCATTGCAGATGTTTGTTTTGTTTTAGGGATTGATATCCCGAAGATAACGCATGATTTTTCTTGTATTTGTACTGATACTCGAAAAGAACAATTTACAGGAGAGAAGTTTTTTATTCCTGCAACCGATGAACCGGATTCAGGGTTCTTGTTCTATGTTGCACATAATTTACGCGTCAGATGGCAGTTCCTAACCAATGCCGAACACTATGACTTCAAATCGGCTGAGGAAATTGGCCTTGATAATTTTGACGACCAGCCAGCGGAAGTGGATGCTGTAGCCTTTGCATCGCTTTATATGATTAATTATTTTCAATTAATGTCAAAGTATTCATCAGTATCATCTCATACACGAGAACTAATATTCAGACGTATGGAAGAAATTATGGGAGAATTATTATAAATTATATCGGCTTTATTGGTTATGATGTATGTAACGATTGATTTCCAAAATGGATGTTCAAAATTACTTTTCTGAGACTTTTTCTGACATATATAGATTAGATCAATAATTGTTCAAAGAAAGGAATCCATAAATATGACTAATAAAAAAAGAACACTCCCTGATGGGTGTTACAAAATTAAGATCCTAGATGTGATGAATTGTAAGAATATGAGCAACAATGGACATCATTTGAAAATTGCATATGACATTGTTTCTCCAGAGGAAAGTAAGGCCTTCTTCGATGAAGACTATTATCAACAACAGAGTGTAAATCAAAAGTGGAATGGGTTCACATACCTGTCAATTCCTTATCAGGTTGGTAGTTTACATCCTTCTGTATCAGAACAAAGATTTAAGGAATTTATTGATGCACTTCGGGATTCTAATCCGGAGTATGTGTATGACAGAAAACTTATAACAATGCAAGGACTTTTACTCGGCGCATACATTAAGAATCAACCCTATAAACGTAACGATGGATCTGAATGTAACATTGTAACAATCACTAAGTTTTGCTCCCTTGATGAGTATGAGCTTGAACGTTGTAACTACGTTCTTCCGTTTTTGGCAGAAGATAATAAGGTTATTGATGACACTGATGAATTCAATCTGAAAAGGGGTGGGTATGAAGAATTTAAATGCTTAAGCACACTTCGAATTATTATCGATACGAGAGAAAAGCCGGGGAAAAAAGCGGATCATAGATACAGTCAGTTTTGCTGTCCATATATGAAATCCGGTTTATTGGTGGGGGATTACTGTTTCAATGTCAATCTTCCATCTGGAAGGGAGCTTATTAAAGTTGGGTCAAAGGCAATTACACCAAGGTTTGCTGCAATAGAACGTAAATGTTGTCTTGATGAGGCAATCGCAATCTTTGTAGGAAATAAAAAAATACAATTCATCAATGAAATCCAACGTGCAAAAGATGCAAATTGCAAGCTATATCTTTTAATAGAAAACTCTTCCTGGGAAGAAGTGATTTCCGGTAAATACAGGTCGAAGATTGAGCCCGATGATCTCTTAAGTCTTTTCCTTTCGTATCAAACACAGTTCGACATGCCAATTGTTTTTTGCCCGGAGAGTCATAGCGGAAAAATTATACATGACATTCTTTATTACGAATTAAAGAAGCAAATACGTAGTGTAAATCTTGATGAAGAGTTAGTATAAAAAAGCTAATAGATATACAGGGGTTCCTAAGGGTCTCAGTTATGACACCATTGATTTACCATAAAAAAATAAAGGAGGCATTAATATGCGTAAAAGAAATGTAGAAGTGTTGTTTCGAATGTCGGTAGAAGAGTTTGATAAGTTTAAAGATATGGTTAAAATTGCAGGGGTGAGCAAGCAAAAATACCTGCTTGATCTCGTTTTTAATAGTAATAGCCAACCTGTACATAGGGATGACGAAAAAGCATAGGAAACTATTACAAACAAGATGAAGTAGTTTTACATATAATTACCAAAAAATAGGAGTGACCAGATAATAATCTGATTACTCCCTTTATTTTTTAGATACAAATATACGTAGTGTTAAAATCATCAATGTTACTATTGTGATATTCAGCGGCTGCTTTTCTCCAATCATCCTTATATCTTCCTATATAGTCCATGAATACGTGCCAGTTGCCTTCAAGAAAGATATCGAGCAGGGTAGCAATATCCGTAACGATTCGTTTTGCATCAGTGGATTTATCGCTCAAATCCTCGCAAAGAGTGAACTGTCTTTTGCAATGACACACTTCGTCAACGCATACATTTACAAGCCCACTAGGATAAACGTTAATAAGCAATGATGCATCATCATTACCCAGTTCCCATGTGATTGCTCCCGCATATTTGCCAATGGATAACTCAACCTCTAAGTCAGCTCCTAATTCATCTTCTTCATCTACTGAGCTTTCGAAGATAGCTGGAATTTTTACCCCCATTAATTTCCAAATTTCTTTTCTTTTGAATACCCATAATCTACAGGTAACGATTTAAGAGAAGTGTGAAGCA
>ENA-OPCM01000727-OPCM01000727.1-human-gut-metagenome-genome-assembly--contig:-NODE-727-length-23897-cov-2.359450_pt1 | contig 23897 bp, 19 predicted proteins | sample MGYA00241252_ERZ501484 | MGnify/ENA primary metagenome ERZ501484 (study PRJEB25962, sample SAMEA2042583) | human gut metagenome | biome: human gut; feature: human-associated habitat; material: faeces...
GTAGATATAATCACTGAACATGTTCTTGAATATAAAGGAAAACAAAATAGTGACAGCTCTACAACTGAAAATTTAAAAAACACTGAAACAAATGGGGGCAAAATAACAAATACCACTAATGGAAATAGTAACCAAAAACGTAATGAAAATAGTGTAAATACACTAGGTACTAATTCTACAGATTTATATAGCGACACGCCCCAAGGCAGTATCTCTAATTTAGAAAGTAATCGTTATTTAACTAACGCTAGAAAAATAACAAATGGTGGTAGTAACGAAAACGATGTTAATATAACAGATGATATAACTACCAATAACCAAAATGTTGAAAATAGAGACACTATATCAACAAGCGTGGGGAATAATAACACACAAACGATTGGCCTAAATTCTATTGATAATTTAGAAAAATATATAGAACACGTCAAAGGAAAACAGGGCGAAAGCTCTTTTGCTACCTTAATTAATGAATTTAGAAGTATGCTTATAAATGTTGATAAACTTCTAATTGATGAGCTTGAACCACTATTTTTCACACTTTGGTAAAGGAGGCAACTATGAATACTTTTAAACCGGTTGAATATGTAAAAGGATGGTGCTATCATGTACTACCTCTTGTATATGATGATAGTCTTTCATATGAAGAACAGATATGTAAATTAACAAATGCAGTTAATCAATGCATTACAAATATAAACAATCTACCTGAAATTGTGGAAGAAGCTGTAAGAGAATTTGTTGAAACTCAAGGGTTAGAAAACATTGTACGAGATGTGTTTGCTGAACTTGTTTTTATTAACGTAAAAAATCCTCCTGAGGATATGACACCCGCAAACAGTTTAACAGACGATACGGAAGCATTACAAACATTAATAAATTATGCAGGAAAGAATAACGGAATACTATTTTTCCCCGCGGGAAATTATATGGTAAAGTCGTTAACACTTCCGAATAATGCTACATTAATGGGGTATGATAGGTATAAAACTACCCTTGTTTTAATTGGTGGAACAAATGCATCAATGTTCACCGGAAATATTTCGAATTGTACTATAGCTAATATCGGATTTAATGGAAATAGAACTGTTCAAACTTTGCATGAACCACTTTTTAATTGTACTGTGAATAATGCACTTATTTCAAATGTGTTATTGTCAAACGCAAATACATTAGGAAACTTTACTAAAGCAGATAATTCACATTCCCAATTTAGTGATATTGTTTGTAATAATTTTAATGACGCTATTTTTATAAATGGTAATTCGCCTTGTAGTATTACAAACATATTATTTACTATGGACACAGGCAGTGCTAACACTCTTATTAATATTGATACTAATAATTCAATTTATGGGATTTTTTCAAATACTACTACAAATTACGGTATAGTATGTACAGGCGTAGGAAACACAGGTACAGGCACTATATTAAACGCTAGCACTGCATTACAAAATACGCTGCCCTCAAATAATTTTAATATTATGGGTACAACACAATCCTTCAATATTACTAATAATTTATATAATGAAATTAGCGGTACCCGCGAAGAAATAACAAAAAATAATAAAATTAATAATGTTAGACATTATGTTGTTTATAATCGGGCGCAAAGTTACGATAAAAGGTATAATTATGCAATTAAAAAGGCAAGAAAATGAATGTATTTCTTGTTTTTGTTTGTATCTTTGCAGCGTCATTTATAATCATCTAACATGGGAAAGATTAATTGTATAGGTATTTTGACTTCCGGAGGAGATGCTCCGGGAATGAATGCCGCTATTCGTGCCGTTACGCGCGCCGGGATAGCAGCCGGTTTGAAGGTAAAAGGTATATATCGTGGTTATGAAGGTTTGATTAACAACGAAATTCAGGATTTTACGACGGAGAATGTGAGCAATATCATCCAAAGAGGAGGAACGATTCTGAAGACGGCTCGCAGCAAGGAATTTCTTACGCCTGAGGGGCGTAAAAAAGCCTATGATAATATGGTGGAACAGGGGATTGACGCCTTGATTATCATAGGAGGTAACGGTTCGCTTGAGGGCGCACGCATTTTTGCAGAGGAGTTCGATGTGCCTTGCATCGGTCTGCCCGGTACCATCGACAATGACCTGTACGGTACCGATTTTACAATCGGATATGATACGGCCCTGAACACCATTGTGGAGTGTGTGGACAAAATCCGGGATACAGCCACCTCGCACGACCGAATTTTCTTTGTCGAGGTGATGGGACGCGACGCCGGTTTCCTCGCCCAGAACAGCGCAATAGCCTCGGGAGCCGAGGCCGCCATTATTCCGGAAGACCGGACGGATGCGGATCAGCTGGAGACTTTTATCGGACGCGGATTCCGGAAGACCAAGAACAGCAGCATCGTCATCGTGACGGAAAGCCCGGGCAATAAGAATGGCGGAGCCATGCACTATGCCGACCGGGTAAAAAGGGAATACCCCGGATATGATGTCAGGGTCTCTATCCTGGGACATCTACAACGGGGAGGAGCGCCAAGTGCCAACGACCGCATATTGGCCAGCCGGCTGGGTGAGGCCGCCATACAGGCCCTGATGGAGGACCAGCACAATATCATGGTAGGCATACATAACAATGAGATTGTCTATGTTCCTTTTGACCAGGCTATCAAGAACGACAAGCCCATTGACAAAAACCTGATCCGTGTCCTTAACGAGTTGTCCATATAAAATGTTACTCCTATGTCGGAAGTTGCCCCTTTAATATCAGACCTTGCCACTATCTTGATTATAGCCGGTATCATAACCGTCATTTTCAAATGGCTGGGACAGCCGGTCATAGTGGGATATATTGTGGCCGGTATTATGGCAGGTCCTTCCATTTCCCTATTCCCGACTGTTTCCGACCAGGCCAATATCAAGATATGGGCGGATATCGGTGTTATTTTCCTCCTGTTCGCCATAGGACTGGATTTCTCGTTCAGAAAGCTGATAAGTGTGGGAGCCTCGGCCATATTCTCCACTGTTATCATCGTCTGCGGCATGATGTTCCTGGGATATACGGCAGGCAATGCGATGGGCTTCTCACACACGAGCTGTATCTTTCTGGGCGGAATGCTGTCCATGTCCTCCACCGCCATCGTATTCAAAGCATTCAGTGACATGGGGCTTCTCGATCAGAAATTTACCGGTATTGTCCTGGGGATACTAATCATTGAGGACGTGGTGGCGGTAATCATGATGGTGGTCCTCTCCACATTGGCTGTAGGCAAGCATTTTGAAGGCTTCGAAATGCTGGAGAGCATATTGAAACTTGCGGCCTTTCTTATTTTCTGGTCAGCATTGGGAATCTATCTGATTCCTACCCTTCTGAAAAGATTGAACCGCTTTATTAGCAATGAAATACTGTTGACAACCTCCCTGGGACTATGCCTGGGAATGGTGATGATAGCGACAAAGGCGGGATTCTCCGCCGCGCTGGGTGCGTTCGTCATGGGATCCCTGCTGGCAGAAACAGATAAAGCGGAAGAAATCGCACATATCGTGCAACCGGTAAAGGACCTGTTCGCCTCCGTTTTCTTCGTATCAGTGGGAATGATGATCGACCCTGCCATGATATGGGAATATGCCGTTCCTGTTTTTATCCTGACGGCACTGGTCCTATGCGGGCAGGTCCTGTTCGGGAGTTTCGGCGTGTTGCTTTCCGGACAACCGCTAAAGATTGCGATACAAGCCGGCTTTTCCCTGGCACAAGTGGGTGAGTTTGCGTTCATCATCGCTTCGTTAGGAATCAGTCTGAATGTAATGGACAAATACCTTTATCCGGTCATAGTGGCAGTATCGGTCATCACCACTTTCCTTACTCCTTATATGATAAGACTGTCGGATCCCGTCTACTGTTTTGCAGACAGGCACTTGCCACAATTCCTGAAAGATTACCTGACGCATTATTCTTCTGGAACAATGACCACAAGACATCAAGGCTCCTGGCACAAGCTCATCAGGTCCATGTTGGTATCCGTCACCCTTTATCTGGTGGTATGCCTGTTTTTCATAGCGCTGTTCTTCTCCTATGCGTATCCTCTGGTAATGGGACGTATTCCGGGGATGAAAGGAAGCCTGCTGAGCTTCGTTCTTGTCCTCCTTATCATATCCCCGTTTTTGTGCGCCATCATCATGAAGAAAAACAATTCCGTCGAATTCCGCAAACTTTGGGCGGACAACAGGTTCAACAGGGGGCTGCTGGTATCAATGATAGTGATCAAGGTGTTGATCTGTATCATTATCGTAATGGGTATCATCATCCGTCTTTTCAATGTCGCTTTGGGGTCAGGACTGATATTATCTTTCCTGATCATTGTCGTTATCTATTTTTCCAAGCGGATACGGAAACGATCGCTAAGTATGGAAAAACAGTTCCTCGAGAATTTCCAGGGTACAGCCGGGACATTTCCACAGGAAGAACCGGAAACAGGAGAAACCTCCACAGAAAAAAATCATGAACTATCAAATAAGTAAAATGTTATGGAATATTCAAGTTATCATGTAAACGTCCCACAATGGAGGGAGATTACAGTCGGTTCACACCTTCCGGCAGAATTGCGGAGATTTGCGGAGATGGCACATAATCTTTGGTGGACCTGGAACGAGGATGCGAAGAGTTTATATAGTGGTTTGAACCCGGAACTATGGGAAGAGGCGGAACAGAATCCGGTACTGTTTCTGGAACGGATGGATTATGAAGAGCTGGAGGCACTGACACATGACGGAAACTTCATGCGTAAGATGGAAAACGTATATTCCACTTTTAAGGCGTATCTTGATGTGGAGCCGGACCACAGCCGTCCGTCAGTTGCCTATTTCAGCATGGAATATGGTCTGGACAGGGTTCTTAAAATCTATTCCGGCGGTCTGGGCATATTGGCAGGTGACTATCTGAAGGAAGCTTCGGACAGTAACGTAGACCTCTGCGCTGTAGGGCTTTTATATCGTTATGGCTATTTTGACCAGGCTCTGGCGATGGACGGGCAGCAACAGGTTCATTATGACCCACAGAATTTCGGGCAGCTTCCGATAGAGAAAGTGATGCAGCCTGACGGGCGACAACTGGTAATCCATGTTCCCTATGCCGACAGTTTCACGGTCCATGCCAATGTATGGAAGGCCAATGTGGGACGTGTTTCCCTCTACCTGCTGGATACGGACAATGAACTGAACAGCGAGTTCGACCGTCCGATTACCCATCACCTGTATGGCGGTGACTGGGAAAACCGGCTCAAGCAGGAAATACTGCTCGGCATCGGAGGAATGATGACATTAAAAGTATTGGGCATCGAGAAAGATGTATATCACTGCAACGAGGGGCATGCCGCACTGATCAATATCCAGCGGTTATGCGACTATATATCCGAAGGCCTGGACTTCGGACAAGCCATGGAACTGGTTAGGGCTTCCTCGCTTTACACTGTGCATACACCTGTGCCTGCCGGCCATGACTATTTCGATGAGGGGCTTTTCAATAAATATATGAAAGGATATCCTGATAAGCTGGGCATTACGTGGGACGAGTTGATGAACCTCGGACGGCAAACTCCGGGCAACAAGGGAGAACGTTTCTGCATGTCGGTATTCGCCTGCAAAACCAGCCAGGCGGTAAACGGTGTCAGCAAGCTGCACAAGTCCGTTTCACAGCAGATGTTCGCGCCTCTCTGGAAAGGCTATTTCCCGGAAGAGAACCATGTGGGCTATGTGACGAATGGCGTACACTTTCCCACTTGGTGTACGGCGGAGTGGAAAAAGCTGTTTAAGGACAATTTCGATGAGAATTTCATGAACGACCAGTCCAATCAGGAAATATGGAAAGGCGTTTATAATATACCCGATGAAGAGATATGGAACATGCGGAAAAGGTTGAAAACCAAACTGATATCCTACATCAAGTGGAAATGCGGCCGGGACTGGCTCAAAAGCCAGGTTGACCCGGCATTGGGTGTCTCCATTTTCGAGAAGTTTAATCCGAATGCTCTTCTTGTCGGCTTCGGAAGGCGCTTTGCAACTTACAAAAGAGCTCATCTTTTGTTTACCGATTTGGATCGTCTGGCGCGGATTGTGAACAATCAGGAACATCCCATACAGTTTGTCTTTGCAGGAAAAGCCCATCCAAACGACACTGCCGGGCAAGGGCTCATCAAGCAGATTGTGGAGATATCCCGCCGTCCTGAATTCTTGGGTAAAATCATCTTCCTTGAGAATTATGACATGGACCTGGCACGGCATCTTATTTCTGGGGTTGACATCTGGATGAATACTCCCACCCGTCTTGCGGAGGCTTCCGGAACTTCCGGTGAGAAGGCTCTGATGAACGGCGTACTCAACTTCTCCGTGCTGGACGGTTGGTGGTACGAAGGCTACCGCAAGGAGGCGGGATGGGCCATCACCGACAAGGCCACCTATCAGGATGAACAGTACCAGAACCAACTGGATGCGGAAACAATTTATTTCCTGCTGGAACATAATATCCTGCCGTTATATTATGAACGGAAAGAAAAAGACTATCCGGAAACCTGGGTCAAGTACATCAAGAACTCGGTTGCGCAAATAGCTCCCCGCTTCACGATGAAAAGACAGCTGGATGACTACTATGACGGATTTTACAACAAGTTGTCGGAACACTTTCATGTTTTGGCGGCGGACAATTATGCAAAGGCGAAAACGCTTGCCGGCTGGAAGGCAGCTGTCGACAGCAGATGGAATGCCGTGGAAATCGTTTCCGTGAATGCGGGAAAAGGATTGGACGCCACGGTGGAGGCTGGTAAGGAATACGAGATGACGGTCGTCATTGACGAGAAAGGGCTGGACAACGCGATCGGATTGGAATCGGTCATTATACGGCATGAGGAGAATGAGGATCGCATCCATGAGGTCATTCCTTTTTCTTTGACATCCAAAGACGGAAACCTATACACTTTCAAGGCAATAACCAGAATGTTCAGCGCTGGAAGCTTCAAACAGGCATTCAGAATGTATCCCAACCATCCCCTGTTACCTCACCGGCAAGATTTTTGTTATGTACGATGGTTCTGAACGGACATGAATAAGCAAGAGTTACTGACAAATGGACGGTGTAAGAAGAAGGCGGACCGAGAAACCGTCTGGCCGGTTGTCATCATGAACTTCACCGGTGTGTATGCCCATGAGGTATTTGCACGGAACAATCAGTTCATTTGGCTAGACTGCCGTCACCTTTCTGGAACGAGAGGTTACTGTGACAAGGAGGGGATACGAAAATTGAAGCGGGTGATTGCCGGTTATCCAGCGGAAGGTATCCATTTCATTGATTCGGGCAATTATCATTACCTGACCAAATTATGGACAGACAAACTTCGAGTTCCGTTCTCTCTGATTGTATTCGACCATCACCCCGACATGCAGCCTCCCTTGTTCAAGGGCATGCTTTCTTGTGGGAGCTGGGTAAAAGACATGTTAGACTGGAATATGCTTTGCAAGAAAGTGGTGATAGTCGGTGCATCGGACAAACTGATACGCACCGTACCGGAAGAATACGGACAACGAGTCAGTTTTTATAGCGAAGCGACGTTAGCTCACGAGAAGGGCTGGCACAATTTCTCCTCTGCGTATATTGAAGGACCGGTTTACTTGTCCATAGACAAGGATGTCCTGAACCCGGCATCCGCAGTAACAGACTGGGATCAAGGGTCTTTCAGCCTGCAGGAACTGGAGGAATTACTGGCAATTGTCCTTCGAAAGGAACGTGTAGTCGGCATTGATATCTGCGGGGAATGCTCCGCAACGCTTACTTTGTTTGAGGAGAGGCGGGAAGCCACCGTGGACAGCCGGGCGAACAAGGAGCTGCTCAAACTCATACAGTCATTCTCCTGTTTTTTATAAAGCTGTTGGATATTGTTAATTATATTATCACATAAACCATATTTTATTATTATGATGAAAACAATTGTTCGTAAAATCGGTCTGGTTGCACACGATGCAATGAAAAAGGACATGATAGAATGGGTTCTTTGGAACTCGGAACGTCTGATAGGGCATAAGTTCTATTGTACGGGAACCACCGGTACACTCATTAAAAAAGCGCTCGAAGAGAAACATCCTGAAACAGAATGGGATATCACGATTCTGAAATCCGGTCCTTTAGGTGGTGACCAGCAAATGGGCTCACGTATTGTGGAAGGAGAGATTGATTATTTGTTCTTTTTCACGGATCCGATGACATTGCAGCCACATGACACGGATGTAAAGGCACTGACCCGGCTGGCGGGAGTTGAAAATATAGTTTTCTGTTGTAACCGTTCGACAGCGGACCATATTATTTCCAGTCCTTTGTTTCTTGACCCGACCTACAAACGGATTCATCCAGACTATACCAATTATACACAACGCTTTGAAAACAAAGAAATTGTATCGGAAGCAGTAGAACGGGTGAAGAAACGGATGAGCCGAAATGAAAACAATATGATCGAATGAGAATGTAATGTCCAATAAAGGGGATGTGATATGTTTCAGTCATAAAAAGCAGGTTCCTATCCTTTCTGTGAGTATAAAAAAAGATTAAAAGATCAACTGTGTGATAGCAAACTTGCGAGGTATCCTCAAATGGTTTGAAACAGTAATAAACTTTTATCATAAGTTTCTATTATTCCCTTTTATATGAGCGAACACGCCTTTTTGTAGGATTCCAATATAAGAATGAAGACTTCCATGTGGTTGAAACTTAAAATCCTTTTAGGATATGTCATACTGCTTCTCCTGCTCGTCCTGACCATTCATATCTTCCGCAAGGAACAGACGAGGCGGAACAGCCTGCGACAGGATGAGCATGAACTGGCCTGTATCCGGCATCTGGCCGGAGAAACATACGCGGGCTTGCTGGGACTGGCCACTTACGGTGAAACAGCCAGCGTCTGGGATGAAAGCGACCTTGGACTCTACCACACAAAAAAAGACAGTGTCTGTAACATGTTGCAGACACTGAAAAGGTATGTGAAGTCTCCCGAACAACAGTCGCGCATAGATTCGTTATGCCTGCTGCTGGAAAGAAAGGAACTGTTGTTAGACACGGTCATGGACACGTTCGGGCGTCTGCGCAAGACCGGCGAGATCGTGAACAGCAAGATTCCGGCAATCGTGTCCCATATCCAGCAGGCGGATGTCCTTCCTGCCGAGAAAAAGAAGGAGGAGGAAACTCCGAAGAAGGGTTTCTGGTCATTCATCAGGCCCGGGAGGAAAAAATCGGCCTATCTGCAGCAGAAGGAACAGCTGGAACGCCAGCGACAGTCCATTGGTAAACATCAGGGTACCACATCTGTCACGAGCATGCTGCACTCCCTTGACAGGGAGGTGACCGACATGCAGAAAGCCGAACGGGAAAGGCTGCTGGAACAGATGGACCTCCTGTACAGTAACAACACGGACCTGAACCACAGGCTACACCGGATTGTCAGGGACTTTGAGGCGGATGCTGGAATACGGCTTGATGAGCGTTACAGGCAATTCATTTCCACACGCGACCGCTCGTTCCATACGGTCTCTCTGCTGGCTGTCCTCATCTCGTTGCTGACCGTCCTCCTGTATCTTATCATCCACCGGGATCTGAACAGGATAAACCAGTATCAGCGTCAGCTGGAAGCCTCCAATCGTGAGAACACGGAGCTCCTACAATCCAGAAAACGCATGATGCTCACCATCGCTCATGACCTTCGTGCGCCACTGGCTACTATCAAAGGATGCGCCGAACTGCTCCCCGGGGAAGAAAAGAAGAGCCGCAAGGACGAGTATGCGGAAAATATACTCCATTCTTCCGATTACATGATCGGGCTGGTCAATACGCTGATCGGATTCTACCTGCTGGATACCGGCAGGAACAAACCCATCCTTTCGATTTTCCGGCTGGAGACCCTTTTCAGCGAAACAGCCCGGAACTACGGTTCGCTGGCCAAAAAGAAAAAGCTGCGGCTGACAACCGCCTTTTCCGGTCTGGATGTGGTAGTAAGCGGTGACCGTTCCCAGCTCCAGCAAATCCTGAACAATCTGCTTTCCAACGCCATTAAATTCACCCGGCAAGGTGAAATCCGCCTGCAAGCGGAATACCGGAATAAAGAATTGCATTTCTCGGTACAGGACACCGGTACCGGGATGACGGAGGAAGAAACAACCCGGATATTCACAGCTTTTGAACGGTTGGACAATGCCCGTAATGTTCCCGGTTTCGGATTGGGGCTGGCCATTGCAAGCAGGCTGGTCTCCGGGATGCAGGGAAGCCTTACCGTAAAAAGCAAACCGGGTGAAGGCAGCACGTTTACCGCATTCCTGCCACTCCTTGAGGCGGATGAATCCACCCAGATGGATGAGACACGCATCGCTACTGATTATCATCTGGATGGAATCAACGTACTGGTCATTGATGACGACCGGATGCAACTGAACATTACCAAAGAGATGTTTAACCGTAACGGAGTGCGGTGCGACTGCTGCCAGACCAGCCGTGAACTGGTTACCCGGCTACGGTCACAAAGATATGACCTGCTGCTGACGGATATACAGATGCCTGAAACGGACGGCTACGGAATACTTGAACTGCTCCGGGCATCCAATATGGAGAACGCAAAGACAATCCCCGTCATAGCGGTAACGGCACGGGTGGATGATGACAACGAGTATCTGTCGGGCGGCTTTTCGGGCTGCATCCATAAACCATTCTCTATGGAAGAACTGATAAATACAGTGGCACAAGTGATAGGAGAAAAAGACAGAAAGGAGTATGCTCCCGATTTCTCACTCATCCTTTCAGGAGAGGACAACAGGGAGGAAATGCTCGCCCTGTTTATCGAAGAGAGCCGGAAAGACCTTGCCGCATTAACCGCTGCCTTAGACCGACAAGACAAGGAGGCCGCCGCCTCCATCCTGCATAAGAACCTGCCCCTATGGGAAACCGTCCGTCTGGATTTCCCCTTGTCTCATTTACGGGAACTGGTGACAGAACCTGCGACAGAGTGGACCAATAGACAATCCATGGAAATGCGGGACATCATCCGGGCAGTGGAAAAACTGATAGTATACGCTGAAAAATACGGGAGGAAAGCCTATGAAAACAATCCTGATTATTGAAGATGATATTGTGTTCAGCCGTAGCATCAGCAACTGGCTGGTGAAAAAAGGGATGAAAACCGAATGCGTGGCAACCCTTGCGAATGCCCGTAAAGCCATCGGGCAAAAGGAGTTCGACCTAATACTGGCAGACCTGCGCCTGCCGGACGGAAATAGCACCTCGCTCCTGAAATGGATGAATGAGAAGTACTACTCTATCCCTTTTCTGATCATGACCAACTACGGACAGGTGGAGAATGCGGTGACAACCATGCAACTGGGAGCCATCAACTACCTGTGTAAGCCTGTGCAGCCAGACAATCTCCTGGCTCTGATAACGGAGATACTGGATAAAAACGATAACGAACAGGAGTTCTACCGAGGTGAAAGCCCCAAAGCCCATGAGATGTACCGTCTGATAGAGATGATTGCCTGTGCCGACATCTCCGTTCTGCTCCGTGGGGCTTCCGGCACCGGGAAGGAGCACATTGCAGCCGAGATACATGCCCGGAGCCATCGGAAGAACAAGCCGTATCTGGCTATCGACTGCGGGGCCATTTCCGATGAGCTTGCCGCCTCCGAGTTTTTCGGTCATCAGAAGGGAGCCTTTACCGGTGCGGAAAGCGACAAGGTCGGATTGTTCCGTGCCGTTAACGGAGGGACATTGTTTCTGGACGAGATAGGCAACCTTTCCTATAAGACACAGATGCTCCTGCTCAGGGCCTTGCAAGAGAAACGCTGCAAGCCGGTAGGTTCCACGAAAGAATACTCTTTTGATATCCGGCTGGTTGCCGCCACCAATGAGAATCTGGAAAAAGCCATCGGAGAAGGACGCTTCCGGGAAGACCTGTTCCACCGGCTCAATGAGTTCACTCTGCGGATTCCTACACTGGCAGAATGCCGGGAAGACATCCTTCCTCTGGCTTATTTTTTCTTGAAACTCACTTGCGCCAAGGCCCATAAATCGTTTCGTGGCTTTGACCGGCTGGCAGAGGCGGCACTGCTGGAATATCCCTGGCCGGGGAATATCCGTGAACTGAAGAATGTAATAGGTCGAGCCGTACTCATCTGCCAAGAGCAATGGATTTCCGTTTCAGACCTGAACCTTGAAATCTCCCTTCCTAAAGAAGAAGAAACGCAGTGGACGGAAGAAGAAAAAGAAAAGGCGTTGCTTCTCCAGACCCTTGAAAAGACGGGTGACAACCGTTCCAAGGCGGCCCGGTTGCTCAATGTCAGCCGGACTACCCTGTATGAGAAACTAAGGAAATACCATATCATCGACTGACCGGAGGATAACCCGAAGCAAATGAGGTTTACAAAAGTGTAAGCCGTCCTAACATTCTTGTCAAGGACGGCTTACACTTTTTATTTACACCCGTTTCTATATGAAATTTGTTTATTGTTGATTGTCAGTATTTTAAAAAGGTATAGAGCTTTAAACGATAGCAGAGGCATTTCATTTGGCTTACTCCGGTATAAACAAATCAAATGTATGCCGTATGAAACCATTTACAGAATGCCGTATATTCAATTATTTATCTCTGGCTTCAAGCCCAAAACAGACAGTTTCCGATGAAGAATTCTCTTCCTCCTATACCGAATATGAACAATACCTTTACGACCTCGCCATCGAATCGGTTTCCGTATCGGAAAGGCTGCGCCATCTGCTTCACAGCAAGGTAGAACTGATTTCCCTAAAGAAGTTATTCACCCGAACAGGACATTTCCACACGGCAGTAGCCGAATTCTATCTGGACAAATGCCTCCTGCTGGTGGAGGCGGAAATAGAGCTGGTCAATTTTGGTGTACAGTACCCCGGAACCATCACGACACCTTCCTCGTTTCTTTCATCGCTCCATTGGAAAGGTTCGCTGGTCAACCTGATGGAACTGATCTCCTCGCTGGATTACAGCGGGCTGATTACGGACGAAAGCGGCAAACGCCTCTCTTTCGCCGGTATCGTTTCCGCTTTTGAGAAACTCTTCAATGTTGCCATTCCCAAACCATATGACCTGCGTGCCGACCTTGCCCGGCGCAAAAAGAACTATTCCGTCCTGCTGCCCAAACTAAAGGAAACCTTTGAAAAGAACATCGCGGCTTGCGGAAACGGGAAGTGAACAGGGGTATTTTTACCCCCTGTCACAAATAGTCATCTCTTGTCATTTGTAGTCACTTTCCGATTTTAGGTTCGTATCAAAATTATCACTTATTTTGCTGCCGGATAAATAAAACCTGAAAAGATATGGCTAAAATCAATAGTACACGCAAACCCGGACGGGCTGACACTTCGAGCAAATGAAGAGGCGGACGGAATCCCAAAGAGGAATCAGAACTTCATTCTTATTATTACGGATTCCGTCTGGACGAACTCCAGAACATCGAGTTTGAGAGGCTCTTTGAGAATTCGGGAGCTAATAATAAATCCCAGTTCATCCTTGCCGCCCTTTTCGACAAACCGATGAAAGTCGTGAAAATAGATAAGGCGGCAACGGACTACTACATCAAGCTGACCAACCTGCAGAGCGAATACCGCCGGATCGGAGTAAACTATAACCAGGCAGTCAAAGCTCTGCATACCGGACTATCCGAAAAGAAGGCTCTTGCCATGCTCTATAAATTGGAGCAACTGACTATTGAACTAATATCTCTCAACCGGGAGATTATCCGTCTCACCCAAGAATTTGAACAATGGTTGCAAAAATAACATCAGGAGCCTCCGTTTACGGGGCATTATACTACAATCAAGAAAAAGTGGACAAGCAGCAGGCACGGCCACTGGCATGAAACCGGATCATGGAACCGGCAGACGGCCATCCGACCATCCAGCACTGCATCCGTTCCTTCGAACCGTATCTGGCGGCTAACCGCCGGACTGAGAAGCCCGTTATCCACATTTCATTAAATCCACACCCGGACGATGTGCTGACCGATGAACAGTTGACCGCTATCGGCCAGGAATACATGGAAAAAATGGGATATGGCAACCAACCCTATATCATCTACCGGCATGAGGATATCGGCAGGCCCCACATCCATATCGTCTCCCTGCGTATTGACGAGCAGGGAAAGAAAATTAAAGATTACAAAGAATGGCAACGCTCGACCGCTGTTTGCCGGGAGCTGGAGAGGAAATACCATCTGTTACCCGCCGAGAAGATGGAGCGACGGGAATCCCTGCCGCTGACTGCCGTCGATTACCGGAAGGGGGATATCAAGCATCAGATAGCCAATGTGGTCAAGCCCGTCATGCAGGGATACAAGTTCCAATCCGTCAAGGAGTTTAAAGCCCTGCTTGGCCTTTTCCATGTAACGGTGGAAGAGGCCCACAAGACGATAAAGGGAAAGACCTATCATGGACTGGTCTATGCGGCTACCGATGAAAAAGGAGAACGGACCGGCGTAGCCATCAAATCCAGCAAGATCGGTAAAAGCGTAGGCTACGAGGCACTCCAAAAGAAATTTGTGAAAAGCAAACAATGAATTGCCCGACATCCCGTACCCGTACAGACGAAGGAAGCTATCGCTACCGCCCTGCAAGGACAGCCCACCCGTCAGGGATTCCTGCAGGAACTTTCTGGAAAAGGCATTGCCGCCATACTCTGGCAGAACGATTCCGGTGTGATCTATGGCGTGACCTACATCGACCATAACTCAAAGACCGTATTCAAGGGCTCGCTTCTGGGCAAAGAATATTCGGCATCGGTTATAAACCGGAAGTACGGCACGATCCCACCGGAAAAGACTGAAGAAGCCCCTGTTATCCATCCGTCCGAACCGGAAATGAAAGAGACGGAGCTGGTGGAAGGACTGCTTGATATATTCTCTTTGGAATCCTATCCGTATCCGGCAGACGACCTGACGCAAAGCCCTTACGGGAAAAAGAAAAAGAGAAAACGCAGAGGTCCGCATCTGGGCTAATAAAATGTATCACCATTAATTATCATACCGCTTATGTCACAAGACGAAACCAGAGGGCTCAATAAGAACCTTGACTTCATGAGGGCCATCAGCATCCTATTTTTAGTGATGAATGTCTATTATTTCTGCTATCCCTATTTTCTTTCCATGAACCTGAACATCGGTGTCGTGGACAAGATACTGCTCAATTTCCAGCGGGATACCGGGCTGTTTTCCCATTCGCTGGTGAGCAAGTCCTTCAGTCTGCTCTTCCTTTTCTTCTCCTGCATGGGAGCGAAAGGACGGAAGGACGTGGAGATGTCATGAAGGAGTATCGGCTGTTACCTTATAGCCGGGATGCTGCTCTTTTTTGGTAGCGAGCTCTTACTGACGGCACGCTTCCCCGTCGCGCTTCTAACCTTATTATATGTAGCTACCGTAGCTGCCGGATATATCAGCCTGCTTACCGCCGGAACCTGGATCAGCCGCCTGTTGAAGAACCAACTCATGGATGACGTCTTTAACGACGAGAACGAGAGCTTCATGCAGGAGCGCAGGTTGATTGCCAATGAATACTCGGTAAACCTGCCCACCCGTTTCCGTTACCAACGAAAGACCTATTCAGGCTGGATAAACGTGATTAATCCCTTCCGCGCCTCATTGATATTAGGCACGCCGGGATCAGGAAAGAGTTATGCCATCATCAATAACTATATCCGCCAGCAGATAGAGAAAGGATTCGCCGCCTATATCTATGATTTTAAGTATCCGGATTTAAGCATAATTGCTTATAACCAGCTGCTTAAAAACAAGGATAAGTATGCCAAGCCGGTCGGATTTTATGTGATTAATTTCGATGATCCCAGATACAGCCACCGGTGCAATCCCCTCAATCCTTCGTTTCTATCCGATATCGCGGATGCATACGAATCAGCGTATGTAATCATGTTAAATTTGAACAAGAGTTGGATTCAAAAGCAGGGAGATTTCTTTGTAGAAAGCCCGATTGTGCTATTTGCGGCGGTGATCTGGTATCTTAAAATCTATGAAAACGGGAAATTCTGCACCTTCCCACATGCCATAGAGCTATTGAATAAACCGTATTCCGACCTGTTCACCATACTGACCTCTTACCGGGAGCTGGAGAATTACCTGTCACCTTTTATGGATGCATGGAAAGGTGGTGCGATGGAGCAGCTCCAAGGGCAGATAGCTTCCGCCAAAATTCCGCTATCAAGGCTGATCTCACCTGCCTTATATTGGATTATGACCGGAGATGACTTCACGCTGGATATCAATAATCCGGAGGAACCCAAAGTTTTGTGCGTCGGCAATAACCCTGACAGACAGAATATTTACTCATGTGCGTTAGGATTGTATAATGCCCGTATCGTTAAAATGGTCAACCGAAAAGGCAGGCTCAAATGCTCTATTCTAGTGGATGAGGTTCCCACACTTTACTTTAAAGGACTTGACACCCTGATCGCTACCGCCCGTAGCAACAAAGTGGCAGTATGTCTGGGAGCACAGGATTTCAGCCAGTTAATACGTGACTACGGTGATAAGGAGGCGCGGGTGATCCAGAACACAATTGGAAATATCTTTTCCGGGCAAGTGGTCGGAGAAACAGCGAAAAACCTTTCTGAAAGGTTTGGGAAAGTGCTCCAACAGCGCAAATCCATTAATATGACCCGTGAAGACACCTCAACCAATATCAGTACCCAGCTCGACTCGCTGATACCTGCCTCCAAAATCTCCAACCTCTCGCAAGGAGAGTTTGTCGGCAGTGTCTGCGACAACTTCGGGGAGAAGATAGAACAGAAGATATTCCATTGCGAGATCGTGGTGGACAATGAACGGGTAGCCGCCGAAACAAAAGCCTACAAGCCTATCCCCGTCATAACCGACTTTACCGGTGCGGATGGTAAGGACCACATGCAAGAGGAAATCGAAAGGAACTACTATCAAATCAAGGAAGACGTGACGCAAATCATCGAAAAAGAGCTGCTTCGCATCCAAAATGATCCCAACTTGAAACACCTGCTGGAAACGGCAGACGATGAATAATCCCTATTTAATTTATTAATCATTTAAATGTTGTAAACATGGAAAAAAAGAAAAGTTCTCCGGCCAACCTGCCGGGAAAACCCTGCTTCCCCTGGGTGGGAGGTAAAAGAAGACTGCTTCCCGTACTTATCGAATCCCTTCCGAAAGACTTCGGACAGATGGATACCTATGTAGAACCGTTTGTCGGTGGCGGCGCCCTCTTCTTCTGAATAAGACAAGCCTATCCGGAAATCCGTTGCGTCATCAACGACTCCAACGAGGCTCTGATCAATGTCTACCGCGTCATCAAGGAATCCCCGGAGCAGCTTATTAAAGTGCTTGCCCGGATACAGGACGAATACATCGCGCTGGAGGAACATACCCGAAGAAGGGTCTACTTCATGGAGAAACGTACCTACTACAATGAAGGAAACCCGAATAACATCACCCGTGCCGCCCTGTTTATCTTCTTCATGCGTACCTGTTATAACGGCATCTACTCCGTGAACCATAGCGGAAAGCTGTCCGTCACTTTTGGTGCCGGGGGACGGGTAAAACTGTTGGAAGAGGAACTGATCCGCTTTAACCACAAGCTGCTGCAAGATGTTGTGATTCTGGACGGTGACTACCGGCAGACCGCAGAATACACCGGAGCCAACTCCCTATTTTATTTTGACCCGCCTTATAAGCCGGTCAATGAGGGTAACTCCTGCACCTCCTACATGCCACAGGACTTCGGAGATGAAGAGCAGATCAACCTGGCAAATTTCTGCAAGGGAATAGGTGAAACCGGTGCCAAATGAATGCTTTCCAACTCCGATCCCCGGCAAAAGAACCCTGAGAACACCTTCTTCGACGACCTCTATGCCGGTTTCCATATCCAGCGAATCAGCATCTTCCGTTCCATCTGTTCCATAGCCGAGAAAAGAGAAGCGGTCAATGAATTGCTGATCAGAAATTATTAAGAATAAATATCCGGTGGTAGCCGGGTAGCAATAAAAAGAGAGCCAAATTCCCTCCAGCAGGGATTTGACTCTCTTTTTTATTGCCTGCCTTTCATGCATCAGACAAGGACCAGTATTTTATAATTTTCAACCGGACTGTTTCTTTGCAGGCTTTTCAATCAGCTTCGGGGCTGTTTCGTGCTGATGATCCGTCTTGTTCTCCTGCGCCATCTTCCTGCCCAACAGGTAATCGTTCAAATCGTTATACTCCCGGTAGCAGTCGGACTTGTCCCTGACCGGGCATCCGGCTTGCGCCATCTGCTGAAAAGCCTGCCTTCCGGCGGAATCGTTATCCAGTAGGCAGAGGGCACTCTTATACTCTTTCAAGACAGGGATAGCCTTGCCTACATTGCTGACCGAATTTAAAACGATATAGTCCGGACCGTTTCCTTTAGGCTGTCCGTTACCGGGATGCGTAGCCTTGAGCGTGAGGTATGAGAGATAATCCATAAAGCCTTCAACCACTATGCAACGGTCGCTGCCATTTTTGATATGGGTAATCTCTTTGGGCGATATGCTGCCTTTTAGGTATTTGTTACGGATCTCGTACCCGCCGCTCCGGTTGGCAAAGCCTACGGCAAAATACCATTTTCCCTTGTTCTGAAACCATGCGATTCCGTCATCACACAGAGAGAACTTCGGCATCTTACCGTTTTCGATTAATCCTGCCTGATCTCCACACCAGCTGGCAAAGCAGGCACACCATGCTACATGGCTGTCAAATCCATACCACGACCAGAACTTCTGGCCACCTTCATTTCCAAGCTGGGTAAGTGCCACGGATACAATCTGTCCGTTGCCACCAAACAGGCTGGCAAACAATCCTCCGCTGGAATAATACCGCAGGACGTGCGGAACGTACTCTGGATCGCCATAGGCACTCCATCCATGTGAAGCTGCCTGCTCATTGGAAAACTGCAGGGCGTTTTCTGCACTGTAACCGCCATACTTCCGTATCGCCCATGTTATGTATCCGTTGCCGTAGTTATATCCTTGCAGGGACAGCTTCAGCTTATCCATATCCTGTGGACTGGTGCATCCGGCTTCCTTCAGGCAGTCCGCATAATACTGGATTCCTACCTGTATGGAGTAGTCCGCATCCTGGATGGCATTCGGGCTGTTGGAATACCGGGTGTTGTATGGGCACTCACTGCTCTGCATGGGATCGGTCCCCCGGCCGCCAGATTCCTGCATCATGATTGCCTGTATCACGGAAACGTATTCGGGGATTCCATACTGATTAGCGTATTTCTGGATGGTTGATGTGTAGGAAAGGACTTCCTGGCTGAGTGCTTCGCTGCTCTCCGAGCTTCCAGAAAATGCCGCACCGCCAACGATTCCAACCATGATGACCAAGAGAAGAACGATAACTGCTCCGGCGGCTCCCAGTGCAGCCATCATGGACTGCACGGTTTTCGCTGCCGCTTCCACAGCGGCCTTGGCTGCCTTGAAGGTATTCTCTCCTGCCCTTGCCGTTTTCTGTATCCGACGGATTCCATCAGAAGTCTGCAAGGCTGCTTTCTTCGCCGCCTGTTTCGCTGCCCTTCGTTCCATCTGCTTCTGCATCCGGGCTGTCAGGGCGTTGGAGCTGGCCGCACGGAGCTTCTGCTCTGGCTGGACGCTGATCTTCGCAGACTGGGGAGCCGTCTTGATGATACGCTTCTGTATGGTTTTCGGCTCCGGCTGTTTCCTTGGTTTTTCTTTAATCCGAATGGTTTCCGGCTGTTTCTGTCGGATGGCGGTCTGCCTTACTGTATCTTTTGCTTCCTTCTTCCGGCTCTGTTCTCGGATGGAGAGCTGCTTCATTTCTGCTATTTCCTGTCTGTTCTGGATTCTTGGTGTCTCCCTGGCAGCCCGGATCTTCTGCTCTTTCGTTTTGACGGCATCTGAAACCACCTTTTGCCGCTGGGCTTCCTGGATCTGTACTTCCCGGATCTGTGCTTCCTGAGCTTCCCGGCTGGCAGGATTGGCGGTCTGTGTGTCCCCTGTTCCTCTGGCGGTTTCTTTCTCCGCTTCTTTTTTGCCAGCGGCTCTCTGTTTGATCTTCTCGTAGGAAGTCTGTGCGGCTGTCTTTCCGGCTCTGGTTACAGTTCTGCCTGTCTTTCTTGCAGCCCATTCCTCTGCGGATGTGACTTTCCCACTGGCATATTCGGATGGGGACTGTTCTCCCATGTCATTGTCCCTGGCATTTGCGATGGTCTGGGATTTTTCCTTGCTCTCCAGTATGGCCGTCCGCATCAGCTCCTTGGGGATTCTGGAGGCAGGATTTTTGGTCTTTGGTTTTGTTGTAACTTCTTTGGTTTTGATATCCTTCATCTCTCACCTCCAGTCCCGGCTTGTCCCGCTCTTACGCTTCGCCCGGCTTGGTCGTCATCAGGCGGTACAGTTTTGTATTTCTTGGAAACGAATTTTCAAATGGCACCAGATTTCCGGAACAGCGGATCAGACCATGGCCGGCACCCACATTGGTGATGTAGGATAACTGGTTGTCTGAAATATTCAGAAGTGCCGCCAACTCGTCCCGGTCGGTGGTGGCCTGATTCAAAAGGATCAGGAACTCACTGTTCGCCAGCATCAGGCGGGCGGTATCGGATTTCAGAAGTTCCTCTACGTTCTGGGTAAGCCCGGTGACAAATCCGGAATACTTACGGATACGCTTGTACAGGCGGTAGAAAAAGTCCGCACTGTATTCGTAGCGGAACAGCAGATAAAACTCATCCGCAAAGATCCATGTCGTTTTTCCCTTCTTCCAGTTCTGGATCACACGGTTGAAAATAGAATCCAGTGTGACCAGCATGCCAAGGGGCATCAGCTGTTCACCCAGCTCCCGAATATCATAGTCGATGATACGGCTCTTCGTGTTGACATTGGTTTCCTGGGCAAAGGTGTTCAGACTTCCGTTGATAAACAATTCCGAAGACAAGGCCAGTCCTCTGGCTTCTTCCTCCGGCTGGAGCATGAGCTGTCGGTACAGGTCTTTCAAAGTCGGCACCTGCCCTTTGTAACCGCCCCTCATATAATCCCGGTACACATCTGCGGTGCAGCGGTCGAGGATGGATTTCTCCTTTGCCGAAAGGTTTCCGGCTCCGACAAGCTGCTCAAACAAGGACAGGATAAATTCTGACTTCTCAATGAGCGGGTTGCGGTCATTGCCATAGGCAGAATCCATATCCAGTGCATTCAGATGGGTATCCGAGGTTGCCGAGATCCGGATGACCTCTCCGTTTAAGGCTTCCACCAGAGAAGCAAACTCCGACTCCGGATCGAGGATGAGGATGTCATCTTCCGTGGAAAGGGCAAGGTCTACGATCTCCTCTTTTGCCGAGAAGCTCTTGCCGGAGCCGCTGACACCCAGTCGGAAAGAGTTGCCGTTTAACAGCTTCCTTCGGTCTGCCACCAGCATATTTTTGCTGACGGCATTCTGCCCATAATAGATGCCTCCCGGCTGCATGATTTCCTGCGTATGGAACGGGATCAGGACGGCGGTGGATTCTGTAGTAAGGGTACGCACTGCATCGATTTTCCGCAGGCCATACGGTAGGACGGTATTCAATCCATCGACCTGTTGCCACTTCAAAGTTGCCATCTGGCAGAGGTGTTTTCTCGCAATGGAATACAGGGTTTCCGTATCGGAGTCCAGTTGTTTCTTGCTGTCTGCCATATGTACCATTGTCAGGATGCCGAACATCATCCTCTGATCCCTGGTGGTCAGATCGTCCAGCATTTCCTTGGTCTCTTTTCTCTGCAGCTCCATGTCATAGGGAACTACGGCTGAAAAGTTATTGTTGGCATTCTGGCGTCTCTGCCAGTTGGTGACGTTTGTCTCCACGCCCAGCAGTCGGTTCTGGATCTCACGCACCGCTTCGTCTGTCGGTACGGGGATGATATCAATGGACAGCATCAGGTTCCTGCCAAGGCTGCACAGTTCGGAGATCATCTCATCCTTTACATAGCTGGCGTAATCTTCCATAAAAAGGACTCTGCCGTACTGCTCGCCCAGCTTGAAATGGTCGTTATGGAATTCCATCGTGTCCGGGCAGATCCAGTCTTTGAAGCTGTGTCCTTTTTTCGCAAAGGCTTTCATGTCAAATGGAAAACTCTGTGGAACGTCTGCCTTGAAAAAGTCCCGGAAGATCTGTAGCCTCTGCTCTGCATCCAGCTCTTCCCCAATAGAGGACAGCTTGGCCAGATGGGTGATGATGTCCGTTCCCACACGTGCGAAATAGGTTCTGGCTTCATCGATGTTTTTCTTGTGGACGCTGATGGTCAGATAGCGTTCCTGGTAGATACTGTTGTTGGTACCGGAGATCTTGGAAAGGAGCATGTCATTGTACTCTTTCCGGTACTCGTCCAGACCGTCCCCTTTCATCGGGATCAGCAGGGACTGCTCAAACTCTTCCTTGTTGATCTTACGATTGTTCAGGGTGATCTTCGCCGTACAGCCAGAATCCAGTGCATTTAAAAGTTCAGAGTAGTCCAGGAACATTTCCGTCTTGTCCGCTTTACTGGCAATGGAATAGTTGATATCCGTAAACCGGAATGTCCTGGAATACTTGCTCTCCACCTGAAAAATACCATCTGGCCAGATCTTGCGAATCGGGATGGCCTGCTGGACAGACTTCGGTACTTTAAATTTTTCCTTGTCCTGTTTCAGTGTCTGACTCAGGGTTTTAATCAAAGGCATCACCCCTTCCTCTTCGCTTCTTTGGTTTCTTCTGTTTCGTCCGCTTCTTTTCCAGAAGTTCCGCTCCGTTTCCCATCATTTTCTCACCCAGCCGCAGGCTCTCTTCCATGCAGGAAAAGTACAGGTTCTCCGACTTAAATACCAGCCGCTTCGGGTACAGCAGTTCGGATTTAATGACTACCCATGCAAACTGTTCTGCCGTCATGCCGTGGTAACGAAAAAAGCCGCAGGCTGCAAAGGGAGCCGCCCCAAGGATGCACAGCCATCCGGTTACCTGTTCCCCGGCATATTTCCGGGTGACAAAATAGATTCCAAGGGCTGCCAGGATCGCCAGTACCGAAAATAAGCACTGCCGGAAGCTTAAGCCCCAGAACATTGACTCCTGATAGTCTCGGATTTCTTTATTCATTTTCACTTCCATGTTGTTTTCTACCTTTCTCTTTGTAATCTCTGTTTTTTCTTTTGTTTCTGTTTTGGTACATCCCTTTGCCGGATGCCATTTCTTTCCATAAATCTTTTTGTTCCTTCCGGATCAAGCTCTGCCAGTTTTTTCAGGTCGAATGCAACCCTCTGGAAGATGCAGTAACCGGAGGATGCGGTATCCGGCTGTATCGTTCCCAGCTTATGCTGCTTTATAAAACGAAGCTTTTCTTTGCTGAAATTGTGGTCGATATAGGCTTCATTGATACCGCCCAGCGGAGCAAAAGGCAGGTTTACCGTAAGGTCTGCAAAACTTTCCGGGTATCCATCTTCCATATGGTAAAGCCCGATATAGAGATTGTCATCGCTCATGTAACTGTCTACCCTGAGAAATAATTCCTCCCGGCCATACTGCCAGTCGTAGCTCAGTGTCTTTGGTTCTTCCATTTTTTTCGCCTCCTATAATCCCATGATTTCTTTTACGATAACGACTTTCTTCTTACCAGGTCTTCTTACCTGATTGAATGTCTCTGTATCTACTACAAGGCTTTCGTCTTCTACTTTCTTCAGAGCTTCACGGATTTCCTGTGTGATAATATCAAACGCTGTATGTGCAGCCATAGGTCCACGACGTTCCATGTTAGTCTTTTCCTGAACTACGATGTTACCTTTGATAAAGATTTCTCCCTTATCCGGGCATCCAGGACGTCCCCACATGATGTTCTCGTCAAGGTATCCTTCTGAAGAACCGAACTCACC
>ENA-OPCM01000766-OPCM01000766.1-human-gut-metagenome-genome-assembly--contig:-NODE-766-length-23307-cov-2.022622_pt1 | contig 23307 bp, 41 predicted proteins | sample MGYA00241252_ERZ501484 | MGnify/ENA primary metagenome ERZ501484 (study PRJEB25962, sample SAMEA2042583) | human gut metagenome | biome: human gut; feature: human-associated habitat; material: faeces...
ATGTATAATCGTTCAGATAAAGAAATGATTATGACTATGGTCAACCGTCGTCAGATGGTTACTTTACAACAAGCGATCTATAAGATTGATCCGAATGCTTTCGTGACGATATTCGACGCTAACCAGATTCTAGGGAAAGGATTCAAGCGGTTGGATGCGGAATGAATCAAGAATATTATTTCGTAATATAATTTATTTTTTGTAAACATACCCTGAAATTTCTGCAAATCATTTTCAGTTGGAATAATTATTACCGCTCTATCGTCTGGAATATATTGCGTCGACTCAATCCCGTGTTCCTCCGAAAATTTCTTAAATGCCTGCGCATTCGCTTTTACATCTTTCTGATACTGTACATATGCTTTATAAAAATCACTGTCTTTGTTAATTGTAAAAAATTTCTCCATCTATTTATCCTCTCTTTCCGCCCCGCCGCATTACTGCTGGCGGAGCTATAGCTGTTTGATCGAGCTGTCCGGTCTGCTACTCTATAAATTCATATTGCGCCTTAGCATATAACCATGCTCCCCGTTTTGCGCATTTGTACATATTCGCATACTCCGGCTGAAAATCTTTCAACTCTGCATACCCGAAAAATTCAACACACTTCTTTCTATCCATTTCAAATTTCTTGATCTCATTTTCATTTCCGATATGCTCGTACATACCTCCGTAGCGGAAATAAACATCTCCGTTCTCTAGTACCGCATAAAAATTTACAATCTCAAGACCATTGTACATATACCGATATGCCACAACTTCAGTTGCCCGAATATCTTTTCCGAGTACATGCTCATGTTCTGCAAGATATCGTTCCGCAACTCGCTTTGCTGCTTCCAGATCAGTAAATACAACCTTGTCAATCTGTGTATTCCATGCCATACCTTTATCGAGGTCATAGCCTCTATTATCTTCGCCGCAAACCCATGCTCTTCCCTCGGCGATACACTCTTCTACATCTCCACGAACAACCTTGTATACAGTCTGCCCTTCTGATAACAGGATGGGCGGCTCATTATCCACAACAACCGGAGCAATCAGATCCATCAGATCCTTTAGGCTCATCTGCCCCTCACACTCATAATTGCCTAAATCTTTCATTTCCTCTCAAAGGACCCCGGCGCGCCTTTTATCCGGATAGGTCCCGGCTCCTTTCATATCAATTTTTCTAATTCTGGAATAATCTCTGCCGGCTTACCGCACTCTGGTAGCCGTTCAGCTTACTCGCTCTGCTCTTTCCCATGTGCACCTCCCTCTATGGCATCTAAGCATCCGTTCCACCCTGCATCGAACCTTCCATTGTCACAATGCTCTGGATGAGCTGATTTCTCCGGCAGTTCCCGGAGCGGACACCAATCCGGCTTTGCTCCGTCTGGTACAAGTTTCCCTGTCGCACAGCATAGATATTCGTCATCATTCTCTGTCTCATAGCACAATGTGCATTTCTGGCATACCTGTTCCGGCATATCCGTAACTAATACTGCTTTAGCCATAATTTTTTTACCTCCAACTAAGATAATTTATATCTGTCTCTCGCCGCGGAACGAAACATCATAAAAAGCATTTCCGATAATGCTTTTTCTCTACTTCTGCGCTTTGCTTTCTTGATTACGGTCAGTTCTCTCCAGTTATTCCGCCAAGTGCTTTCTGTTGGCACAATCACGCCAACAAAATATGGGATTTCTTTTGATACAGCCGCATATACTTCCTCCGGCATTACAAGATAGTTGTAGTCACCGATGAAATTCAAACCATGTCCCGAATGAAAATCCTCAACAGAAGATTTTATCTCGTAACAGTAAAAGTCCCCTTTCTCAATCCCAGAGACTGTATTGTTCACAGGCTTAAATCTCATGTAATCCACTCTGATAGCGTGTCCTGTGGCATAATCAAACGTGACTTCTTTAGCCATATAAATTCTTGTGTCGTTTTTGGGATTTATATATCTTTCAAGCGCTAAAGAAAGTTCTTTCGTAATTTCTGGTCGTTTGCTCATATTTCCTCCGGTTTCTCGCACCGCTCAAATTCGATAACCCAAACCCACGGATTTGCATCCCAACCATACCGGTCAAGGTCGGATTTCTTGATGGTTGATTCCCACAGCCAAGCAAATTGCTCCTTTGCAATCCCGTACTCTGTGTCTACTTCTGTTCCATAATTTTTTTCACCGTATCCGATATCATCATAGAAAAGGTTTCCAACACCTTCGCTTTCTGCCCCCTTTGGTGTTATATCCTGCAACCGCTCCACTCTCACATCCGTAACCTTAAGCCAGATACGCGCCGCTTCTTTCGGCATGCGGATGGATGGGTGCCACTTTGCATCTCCACTTATTTCATCTGTTGCTCGATACATATAGCAACCGCAAACTTTATCCAAAACGCTTTTTTGTGGTTCTTTTGGGCAACTTCCGCTTTCGTCCCCTTCACAATTCCAACATTCAAATCGCTCCCATGTTTCCCTAACGTACAGTATATCTCCCGGCTGATATGGCGGTCTTTTAATACCACCAGGATACATGAACCCAAGCGGATTACTGCTATCTCCGCTTTTTCCAACCGGTACACCATCCATATTTTCCGGCAATTCGATAACTCGCCTTGTGCAAGTCTTCCGACCGTCCAGAATTGCCCGAACCATTTCGGTGTTAAATAAAATCGCTTTAGCCATCTACTCCACCGCCTTTCACAATCTGGATTGCTTTGCCAAATGCTTCATATCTTCCCTGACTTCTCCCGTCATCGTAGATCTGTTCGCCGTCTCCGCATCCGTCCTCGTCGCAATCATCTGGTCTGTCCTGCTCTGCTTTTCTCAATTCCTCTAACTGCCCCACAACCTTCTCTATGTCGTAAGCGGTAGGAATCCTGTCTATATCATCAAGCGTTATAATTTCTCCGACATTTTCATCCCGTTCTTCTTGAGTATTCTCGAATCCCAATATGTCCGTCAATTCGTCCGCATCAATCAATCTCATCGCTCGTCCTCCCAATCTAATTTTTGACCGCAATTCCCACAGAAGCCTGTTTGTCTGTCCAAAAATTCAACACCACATTTGCATTTTCCAACACCCCAAACCAATTTTTTACGTGATAGCTTATATGGAATCTGCTTCTCTCTTGCTTCTAACAGGCTTTTGAACGTAAATCCACACTTTACACATTCATCCTCAAACTTCATGTATTCTTCCATGTTCTCCGGTGTAATATTACGTTCAATCATTGCCCTGCAGACCGACACCGATTTTTTGCATTCTTCTGGCGTACCGATCGCACGGTAAGCATCCCAATCTTCCGCTTCCTCGTATGTAAGAATTTTTGCATTTATCGGATGCGGGTTGTCTGTCTCTTTTAATTGTCGTTCCAGTTCATCCGTTACGTCCTCAAGGGATAGTTCTCCGCCGAACATATCCGTAAGGCGTTTTTCTAATGCTCGATACGGCTCAACCTCCGCTTCCAGTTCCTCGATGTATTCATCTTTGTGGGCACAGTTGTGGCAGATCTGCGTAGAAGTGTTTGCAAATTCGTTTTTAATATTAGGGTTGATTACTGATGTGTGCCAGCGCTTCACCTCTTCCAGTGCCTTGATCGCCATTTCCAGATCTTCCATTCCGCCTTCCCCGGCTACCTGTCCTGCCGTATGCATCCGGTACTTGATTCTTTCGATTGCTTCATTCTCATTCATGGATATCCCTCCTAATCTGCCATTACCGGCAAAGCAAACGCCCACAGGCACCACGCCGATCCCGTGATCTTGATTCCGGCGATAACCGCAATGCTAACGGCAATCCACTTCACAGCTTTTTCAAAGCTCAATTTTTTGTTCTTACGTTTCTCCCGGCATATATCGTTGCTCGGGCACGCCATGCAGCAATATGTTTTTCCAAGCTTGCATTCTTTTTCGCAACCCATTATTTTTCCTCACTCTCCTTAAACTTCATCTTGCACCACTTCCGTTCTCCGATGCATCCCCGCGGCGTGCCGTCCGGCAAGGGCGGGCATTTATAAGCTCCACACTTCTCTCTATCTGGGCACGGGACCATCTGTCCTAAACTGTCAAAGGAATATTGCTCCATGCTATTCCTCGCTTTCTGCTTTCAGCCAATCCTCAAAGCAATTTTTGCATTCTGTTCTTTCCCTGCATACGTCGCACGGAAAATCACTGCCTAATGCCAAAATTCCATGTACGCTTACTTCATCAAGCATATCTGCCAACTCCTCGTCCGTCATGCTCCGGATCCGGTCTGCATTGGTTTGTGGTTTCTTCTGATCTCTAAGAAACGCCCCAATTACAGGCATATCCCTGTCTGCAAAAGAGAGATGTTCACTACTTTTCCCGGAATAGATAATCAGCGGATTCGGTCTTCCGGCTTTCCTGGCTCTTAATACCTCATAAGGATTGTTGGAAAGCTGAAGCAATTCCCATCCATCCTTAACCATCCATTTCTTTAGATCTTCCAACTTACTGATATGTAACACATTTCTTTTTGCCATTATTTTCCCTCACTCTCTATACGGTTCCGGCAATGGCATCCACGCATTCACTATCAACTCTTCCTCAAGGCACGTTTCCGTGTCATCCCCTACATAGAAGTTGCCACCCTCATCTTTATTTCCCTCATATCTGCCAACTACAGGCAAAGAGAAGTTTTCAAATGACAGCAATATGTATTCTCCGCTCTTCGGAAGTCTCTCACTTACCGGAATCCACTGCACAAACCCCGGCTTTCTCGCTACTGTTCTCATGCATTCAATCATTTCCCTGCTCCTTTCCGCACCGTAGCTGATACGGCACCTCTCTGAATCTCTTAAGCGCGTCGCCGCTATCGTTGCGCGTTTTTTCTTTCATACCTTTATCTCACTTTCACATCAGTGTCATTTCTGCGAATTTTAAAATCCAACCCACACTCTTCTTTCAAGATCTGTATCTGATCTTCCCATGTAGCATAATCATCCATGATGCATTCTGCCTTTTTATTGAAGCGATCAACAAATCTCTGTATGCGGCTTTTACCAAAGTCAAACTCATCGTGCAAAACCATTGCAGACAAAATCGTTACCGTGTCTATGGTATTTAATTTAATCTTGCTGACGCATTCATCTATTGCATTCTTTGGTAGCGCAAGTGGTAATTTTGTTGCGCCGCGAAAGCGGCACTCTTCTTCCAGAGAGTCAATTCCCTTCTCCTTTGCAATTCGCAGAGCATATGCCATTCCCTCTCGCCTAAGTTCTTCATCTTTATTTCTCATGAATCAGTTCTCCTTTCTTTTCATCTCAATCGAATCGAGTTCCAAAAAGGACTGTGCATATATCTTTGAATTCATTTTCACGATCAGAAATTTGACCATCCAATTCATCGAGCCTATTAAGTAATGCTTTCTGGTATTCTTTTTCTGTAAAATCCGTATTGCGTTTTCTTCCCCTTGTTCTTATTGGAAGTTTTACATTTTCTCCGTTTTCCAATAAAATCCCAATAATTTTGTGCCTTGGGACGTCGTTTAGTTCCGCAAGAATCTCCAACTGTTCACCTTTATGCTTTGCATGTCGGTACCTGTTGCAAATTTCGCATTCGCCCATCTCCATCATTTCTTATCACGCCCTTCCATAACATTTGTTTCCGCCAAAGTTTTTTCTAATTCATCATAGTCATAAGATCTCTGATGAAAGTTATTAAATTTGTTTTTTGATCTTGGGTTACTCTCTTTCTCCTGCTTCTCCCAACTCCTTAATGCGGCTTTCCAGTCGGTTATTATTTCTCCATTACGTTTCCAACCTATTGATTTGTAGTAATCAATAAATGATTCTGCGCTAACACCATTCTTCCTCTTACGGCAATAATCAGCCACTTCCGCCAATGACGGTATGCACGCTTCCACTTCTTTCCCCGGCGAGCTTCCTGCGCTTCTTATTGCATTCACTCCGGAAAAATTTTTTGAAGCATCAAATGTGTATGCGCCATTTCTTTTCGTATAAAGCATTGATTTTTCTTCTGCATAATTGGTTGGCTTATAACGGTCTTTTTGAATGCAGTTATGTAATTTCCAATGTTTTATGACAATAACATTAGATCCTGGAAAAGTAAGAACATAATGTTTGTCAATGAGAATTTGCAAGTCTTCCTTTGAAGCCTGGCACTCTCTTACTGTTTTATTGGCGCAGTCAACAAAACCGTCGTCATCTGCCCGTATGCATAAATGAAAAAACAACCCCTGCGCTGTGAGCGGCATGTCAAGAAAAGCATCTGACGTCACTAAATCTATGCGAAACATCCGCTTACTTGCCATAATATCTCCTTCAAGTTCCAAAAAATTATCACTTTTCTGTTTTCAAAAGCTCAATGACACGCGATCCTGCATCTTCCGGTCTGCAAAAAACAAATTCCACGCCGTACTTAAGCTGCATTGTCAGCATTGCTTTTCCAAGGACTTCCCCGCTTGTTGGCGGTGCCTTTGGAAGAGGTACATTCAACCACTTTCCAATACCATGCATGTACTTTATCTTGTTGTATCTCTCAAGCCTTGGATTGTGCCAATGAAAAACGTCTTCAATAGTTTTTATTCCATCCATGTTCTCAACCAAAACATACAGTGCTATATTGTTGTTCTGCGCCAAAATACACTCGTCCCGGAACCTTGGATGCTGTTTTCCGCAGACGTTTCCCGTAATCTCCTGCATGTCCTTCTTAGTATCTACAGCAACCTTGTAGCTTCCAATAAAATCCATCTTCTTAACTTCCATCTTTCTTGCTGACTTTCGTCTTATAACGTCAAGAACGGTTCCTTCCGCGATAACATAATCTCCAACTGGAAGAGGTGCTCGTAGCACCTCTATGTCATTACGATCAAAATAGCGATTCTTAAGTATGTGCTGACCCTCTTTCTGACCTTTGTCCTCGATCAATAACATACATATCTCCCTTCTTACTGTATTAGCTTATCCAGATCAGTTTTTATGTAAAAGGCAACTCTTCCTCAATTCCATCTGGAATAGTCATAAAACCATCCGAATCTGTCATAGGCTGCGGTTTGTAACTTCCGTTGTCCTGCGAAGCCTGTTTGCTCTCTGCAAATTCACAGCTTTCGATCAAACACTCATTGGTGTACACCTTATTACCGTCTTTGTTGGTGTAACTTCCGGTCTGCCAGCTTCCTTCAATTACAAGCTTTGTTCCCTTTTTGCAATATTTTTCAAGAAACTCTGCTCTTTTACCAAACGCAAGACAATTGATAAAATCTGCCGTTGTCTGTCCATCCTGCTTAAATTTCCGGTCAACCGCCAGAGTAATTCTACCGATAGCTGTTGACTTCTCGCCCTGCGACCATCTTACTTCCGGGTCTTTGGTGCATCTTCCCATTAAAATCACTTTATTCATTCACTTATTCCTCGCTTCCTTAAAACGGGTAAAGGTTCATATCGACCTCTAATCCACGTTCCGCCACGTAAACATCTGATCCATATTTAACTGTTTCTTCTGTCTTTTGTTTGAATAGTGCGGGATCTCCGCTTTTATCTGATAAGTGAATTAGAACGACATTTCTTAATGCCGGGTTATCGTTAGTAGAAATAAATTTAAGTGCCGTATCAAGGCTCATGTGACCTCGTAGGCGGTGTTCGTAGTTTGGCTCGTCCCTGTCAACGAACTGCATATCATAGTTGGCTTCCACCATGATGTGATTAACACCATTAAATCTCCATCTGACGTATTCCGTGTCTGTTGCATACACAAGGCTTCCCATCTCTGGATGCGTAATGTAAAACCCAACGCACGGGCACTCTGAACCGTCTCCGTTGTTATGTAGCCATCTTCCAGACTTGTCACGGTTTTCAAATGCTCTTATGTCAAAATTTCCTTTTCTAAAACGCATTTCAGAATCTTTTATCGGCGGTCTGCATGGTTCAAAAACAGGAATGCCAGCTTGCACATATTGTAAGCTATAAAGACTATGGTCAGTATGGAAATGGGTAGTAATCACAGCCTTAATTTTCATCACATTGAAATCCAGTGCTTTCTTGACTTCCATGAATGGCAACCCAGCTTCGATTATCAAAGCTTCCTTGTCATTCTCCAGCATGTAGCAATTACCGGATGAACCAGAACCTAAAACTTTAAGTCTCATTAAAGAACTCACTCCTCACATCAATAATCTGTCTCGTCTGTCCCAACAATGCCATATTGTGCTTTGCTCTATGCTCATTGTCACAGATAAATTGCTTGCAAATTTCTGGTCGAACCGGATAGATTCTGCATTTCTCACAACTCTTATCTGTATCAAGAAAAGGGCATGTCATATCATACGTTCTATTCGCAGTGGGAAGAAGATGTTTGCACTCTTTGATATGGTTCTTACGAATATATCTGCGAATGGTATCTACTTCTTTTCTGCTCATTGGTAAAAGGTTGGAACAGCAGTTACCGCATTGGCTACATTTTCCATCTTTGCAAAAGTTGTAAATGTTATCTTCCATTCCTTTCTGCACGGCTTCTAAGACTGACATAACTTCCATATGCTACTCCAATTCTTCATCCGCCGGAAACTCAAATACTCCTCTCAAACCCATAGTAAGTTTTTCGTCAATTCCATCTGGCGGTGTCTGCCCCATCTTTACAAGATTATTGCACATATAAGCCATTCTTAATTCTTCCATGGCTTCGTCTGCCTTTTCTTCCGTGGAATATTTAGCAATTTCAACGTCATTAGTAAGATGTTCCATTAAGTAAATGCTTTTATCGTGTCTCGTAATAATTACCTGTTCATACGGCAAATCAATCGTGCCGTCCTGGCTAATAACTCTCATTTGGCTTTTCTTCCTTTCTTTTTTATTTTTCCTATTCCTTTAATAATCCTTGAAATATAGGATTGTGAAATTCCAAGTGCTTCGGATATTTCAGATTGCGTTCTATTCTCGATAAAGAACATGGTAAAAATATGTTTTTCCCTTGAACCCAACCTTTCAAAAATCTGCTGAGCAAGCATAAGATTCACTACATTTTCCTCATAATCTTTGCCGTCTGGAATCATTTCCGCATAGGGAACGCTCTCACAATTTCCGGTGTCCACGTTATCATCCAGTGAGAATGCTACCTTTACTGACCTTTTGCTTTTCCGGAATTCCATAAGCAGTTCATTTCTCACAAGTAGAAAAGCATATGTAGAAAAACATCCTTTTGAAGCATCAAAGGTGTCAATAGCCTTTAGAAGTCCAATGGAACCAATCTGAAACATATCTTCATCAAACGCTGGAATACCTAAACGTTGCATAACAAAAAAGACAATTCCGTAATTTGTAAGGAACATTTGCTCTTTGGCATACTCCGAACGGCAAGTAATCCATAGGTGCAATGCATCCTGCTTACTCAATTCAGATTTTGGAAAGTTCATTCTATCATCCTACTTCATGAAGTCCGGCAAATCATTGTCATTCTCAACAACTTCCGTCTCTACCTTTTCCGGTTTATCTGCCATCTTTGGCTCTTCCACAGTTTCGGCAACCTCCGGCTCAACAGGAAAATCCTCTGTATTTGCGTTTTCGGATACTTCATGCTTAACCTGTTCCTGCAAATCTTCCATAGGATACTCCTTGAAATCGTTGTCCTGCATCTCTTCTTTCGTATACAGTCCCATTGTTAATTCCGGACAATTCAGACTAGAAAAAAATGAAGCGGCTCTGTATCGAAGCATTAACTGTGGCATGGTTTTCCACTTACTACCGTTCTTACCAAGCCATCCCTCGGCTTTAGCCATTTCCATGTCCACGGTCATACCCTCAACTCTACGACCATTTTTCGTAGTCCAAGCGAGACACGAATAAGGCTTGCCATCCTTATCTTTGGTTTCCTCGAACTGTAATTCCATATCGAATTTGCCGGAATTATTGATTGCCGCAATCAGAAACTTTGAACTCCAAGACGGTCTACCCTGAATCACATACAGATTCTGCATAACCATCAGTGGGCTTACTCGCAGTCTCTGCGCCTGCTCAATAGCAATCAGACAGTTTGCATCGTTCTTCTGGAATGTTGCCGGAACGATAGTTGAACTCGCCAACGCCTTTGCCATCTGCATAGCCATAATGAAATTATCTGATGTTCCAAAAATTCCAAGGCTATAGTCTGTAACCTTGTTGTTGCTGTGTGCAACCTCTGTCTTTTCCTCTTTCTTTTCCTCTGCCTTTGCTACTGCTGTGTTCTCTGCCATAATTATTTTTCCTCGCTTTCTTTCCTTATTGCTTTTTTAAATGCTCCATTTTTAAGAAATTTCAAAACAAGATTGAGTTGCATATTCTTGAAAACCTCTATGTGCTTTGTACTGTGATACCACATTACCCATTCCTGTTTCAAAAGTTCCTCAATGCTTGTAATCTGCTCACCCTCTGCGAATTTTCGCTGACTTAAAAGGTATTCCCTGTGTTTTTGAATGTTCTCGCATTTTGCGCACTCTTCGGAAGAATACCTTGAACAATGCTTTCCATTAAGGTTTACAGACAATGCACAATATCTACATGGATTAACTCTCATCGTCACCACCGCTTTCCGGTTCTTCACACTTCTTCACAACTGCCACCTTATCAGCACCGTAGGTTTCTACCCACTTCATATCCACGGTTTCATCCGTAACTGTCAGCTTTGCGCCTTTGGCATTTAAAACCATGTCTCCGGCTTTTACATCGTCTGATGTAGCAAATATATATGACCGGCTCTGGTTTGGATATTTTGCTTTTATGTAATTCATTCTGATACCTCCGCAATCTCTCCATTTTCAATCGTATACCAAGTATTCGGCTTGATATTTTCCCCATCAACCTGCACCATTTTTGCACCGTTAAGAACCCATGCACTCTGGTTATTTCTGTCATATTCTGTATCATCTTCTGAACCAGTGTATTCCCAGTCTGCAAAAACAAGAAATGCCCCAAGAACGCCCTTGGCTTTTGATTTGTAACCCCAAGCAACAGCTACTGCATCCTTGTCTTCTGCCGAGGATGCTCCTTTGTATCCGGTTGCCGAGGATGCTCCACAGGTGCCGGTTGCCGAGGATGCTCCGTAGTATCCGGTTGCCGAGGATGCTCCGTAGTCTCCGGTTGCCGAGGATGCTCCGTAGTATCCGGTTGCCGAGGATGCTCCACAGGTGCCGGTTGCCGAGGATGCTCCGTACTTTTCATCGCTTTCAGCGTCCTTGTTTACACGTTTTACCGTATATTCGATTGCAGCTTTAACAAGACCCGCAATGCTGATTTCTGCTCCGATCTTAATTTTTGTAGATGCTACCTTAGTATCCTCACTATGTTTCTGGATTTCTCCGCTCTGCTCTACCTCGTGATATACACTTTCAGACGGAGAATAATATCCCAAACAATCCAGCGGATACTCGCAAGCGTGAAATCCATGATCGCAAACTTCTACGCTTTCTTCCTCGTATTCCTTTCCCTCTTCGTACTGAAAGCCACGACAAGTCATATATTTATTAAATCCTTTGTATGTTTTAATACTCTCTCCCATCTAAACTCCCTCCACCTTCAACGAACCATCATATACAAGTTTGTGTATCGTTGGATCATAATTATCATCAATATCATGTACCTCGCCGTGTTCATCCATATATTGCGGTTTTTTTGCTATAAGCAATATTAACTGCGATCTCATTGTTTGCTCGCTAGTCAAACTCTCCGCATTATCAACAAAAATTGGGGCACTCACGCCGTATAACTCGCTAAGAGACCGAATAATGTCAAGCCCGGCTACAATTTTATGTCCGCTGTTCAAAGATGAATATGGGACACCACCCACGGTACACTCGCAGCAATCTTTCATACCTCCGTTTAACTGCATATCGAAAAGCTTGAACTTTACGGTCTTGAAGTGACTGTTGATTGATTCAGAAACCTTGTTGAGTTTGAAACGAATAAACTCTTCCAACAGGTAAAGAATCTGTTCCTGGTCGGCAACCTTCTGACCGATTTCTTTCTGTTCTTCCTGCAACTGCCAGATACGCTCATCAATCTCAACATTCATGGATGCCTTTGCAATAGTGCTGTTTACTTCATCAAGATGTGCCTGCAACTCTTCTTTTTCAGATTTTAAGGTTTCAACTGCTGCATCCTCTCCATTAGCTTTCAGATTTTCGATTTCTACCAGAACTTCATCGTGTCTGGCTTTCATCTTCACATACTCTTCGTTCTGTGAATAATCTGCTTCTTCCGGTATCTTTGATAACTGATTTAAGAGATCTTCTTTTTTAGCAATAGTATCCTGTTCCTGTTTCTTTAATTTTTCGATTTTTTCCTGCAGATTTGAATTTTCCTGTGTCAATTTAGAGATAAGATCTTTCATTGCAGTTCCAATATTAATCAGACGCTTCAATTCAACATTCTTATCATTGCCAAACTTAAGTCTTTCTGTTTTCATCTTTTCTTCTGCATCCGACTTGGCTTTAGACTTTCTTTCTTCAAAACCATCCTTTAACCGATTGATTTTTTCGTCCGGCAATCTCTGACCACATAACGAACAAACGGTGCTGTTTTCATCAAATACCCACTTTGATTCATCAAACAGATATGGGAATTCATCAAAAGCCTTTGCTGTTTCTGCGTTGTACTCCTCTCCAAGCCTTTTCCGCTCTGAATCAGCATTGGAAATAACCGTCTCGTTTTCTGAAACACGTCTCTCTTTCAAAGCAATAGTATCTGCAAATCGCTTCATCTCATTTTGCAAATCGCGTAATTCTGCTTCGATCTCGCTTCTCCTGTTTGTCAGATCGCGATTCATAGTCTGCATAATCCCAGACATATCAAACTGCAACTGCATTTCTTCACGTTTCAGTTCTTCCGTGGCATTTCCTGCGTTCTTAATCTTTCCTTCAATCTCTTTAATTTTTCGCTCTAAATCAACCTTTGCAAGTTCCTGCTCCGCCACATCCACGTCAACCTTAGATTTCTCCGCTTCATCAATGCGAACCGGAATTTCAGCCTGTTTCTTCTTCCACTCGCTCAATGCTTTGGAGAATTTTGCTCTAATATCATCCGTAGACGGTGCTTTTTCCAATTCCGAAAGCAATGGCGCATACTTTGCGTCCGTCTGTGCCAACTCTACATCTGAAACCTCTGAAACAAGTTTCATAAGAATATCTCTCTGGTCTTTCCATTTCAAGGAAGAGAAATACTGCGGATTAGTCAGCATTTTGAACATTTCCTCGCTCTGTGCCAATTCCGAAACATAAGCCTTGAAATCCGCTTCACTCTTCGGATAGCCGTCAATCTCAAACGAATTAACATTCCCCTGCAATACTGCCGTATCGGTTCCGCGCTTCTTAACCCAGTTCTGTTTCTGTGTCTTGGAAAGTTCAACTCCCTTGCCATCTACATCCAAAATGGCAGACACCTTGATCTCCACATTATCAACTCGCATCCCTTCGTTCAGTGGTCGGACATTAAACTTTTCCTCTCCGGAACTGTTCTTGTTGAAAAGCAACCATGTAAACGCATCAAAGATCGTTGTCTTTCCTACGGCGTTCTGTCCGCTGATCTTCGTTTTCACAGAGAAATTCACGTCAAGCATATTGATGCCCTTGAAGTTCTCGATGTGAATACTCTTAATCGTTATTTTCATTTTTCCCCTCCTCAATCACATCATATTTGCTTACTGAAACCTCATAAGCCACTTTCTTCTCAAACTCCGTGTCAGAAATCTTCTTGTCGTATTCTCGGCTCTGGATTCTGCCAATCAACTTAACACGGGTCCCGATTTTAAATCCTCCTGCAAATCTTGCATTTCTTCCCCAGGCAATGCACGGAATGTAATCAGATTTCCCATAATCTCTGTTTACTGCAATCAGCATGTCTGTGATCTCGCGACCAAGTGGCGTCTCTCTGTAATTCGGCTCTTTGCAAACATATCCATTGATCGTAATGCAATTCTTATCAATATTCGCATCTTTTGAGTCAATCGCCTCAATGTCACAAACAAACACAGATAAGATCAACCGGCGTCTGGTACCTTCCTGTTTGTTGAATGATCGATAACTTCCAGAAACCCTTACCGCCATTCCTGAATATCTGTCATCCATATCAAACAGTCTTCCTGAAATTGTTAATGGGATCTCGTCTACGGCGCCACTCTTTCTTTTTACTCCAAGAGATATTTTGTAAAAATTCTCTCCGTATGATTCATACATAAACTCCGGCTCTGAAATAATCACGCCTGCCAGTTCCACTTTGTTGTTTTCCATTGTTTCTTTATTCATATTTGAAATTCTCCTCGTATTATAATGTAGTAGTATTTATAGACCATCTCCAAAGTCTGATTCCGTTTCTTCATGAAGTCTTTCAAGTTCAACCGTCCTGTTCATTATGCTTTTGGCGTATTCAGTGCGATTCTCGTATGTTATGGTCAACGCATCTGATTCTCCGCTATAGATCATAAGAACTGTGCTCATGTCTCCCTCATATTTTTCAAACAACTCCGCCAAATAATCGCATCCAACGAGAATATTCCCATATGGATCATAGAGATCTTCTACTCCAAGACGCGGTCTCTGTGATATTTTTCATAAATTTGCATGAGACCTTTGCATCCACCATTCTCCGCATCGGCTTGTCCACTGCTTTCATGCTCGATGATCGCCATTACCATTTCCGGGCAAATATGATATTCGTTTGAAATATCCTTTATATAAGGAAGATACTCATTTGAAATCCATGTATCGCTCGGTTCCGTTGCTGTCGTATGTAATGTAGGTAATACCATCGTCAGTGTCATCACCATCAACATAATAATCATGATCTTCGACAATCTCTTCCGCATCCTGCCATCCTCCTTCAATTCTTGATCCGGCATACAATAAAATTAAGCTGATTATGGTCGGTATCGCTACAATAGGATTTTCCGTTGCATCCGCACACATACAAAGAAAAAAGATCGCCGCGCCTACAAATTCAATCACCATTGCCAACTTCTTCATACGCACTTCACTCCCGCCACTTATAAGAATCACTTTCAATTTCCTGTCCATGTAAGGACACAAAATCTGTTATTACCGCAATAAATTCTGAATTGGTTGGCTTCCCCTTTTTCGGCGAAACCGTATAACCAAAAATCTCATTGATCGCATTCACATTTCCATTTATCCATGTGACCTCTATTAAGTTCCGGATGTTTCTTTCTACTTTGGATGCGGTAGTTCCGTTCTCTTCTGCGATTTTTGCATAAATTTCCTTCATAACACATCTAAGCACATCCCTGTCGTCCAGACATTTCTCTATCGCTCTAATTGTGTATGTGTATCCTTTGAGCGAATGGCTTGCGCCGATCTGATCCAATGTTTTTCTTAAAGCAATATTCGTTTGTTTATCCATGAATTCCTCCTGTTAATCTTTCCAAACTCCATATGAGTTGTTGGTGGCTACCAGTTTTTCGTTCTATTCTTCATCAGCGCAACCTCTTTCCAAAAACTTGTTGACGAAGTATATCTGACCTTTTCCTGTTACCTTGGTTGTCCGAGTAATTCTTACTGATCCGTCCGGATTCTGCACGTTGCTTTCCTTTACCTCGAATAACCCCTGTTCAACATATCTCTGCTGCGGCATATTCTTTGACGAACCGTTTTTAATAAGGAAGTTATTCTCACGCAACCACTCAAACAACCGCTTCTGTCCTATCTGATAGCCGTTCTGGCAGATCAGCTTTGCCAAGTCTCCGATAAGAATTGATGTGTGACTTGTTGCTACAGCATCAGCAAAGATTTCTTTCGGTTTCATTCGCTGATTTTCCGCGATCAGCCTTGTGTTGTTTTCCTTAAGGCTGTTGATTTTCTCGTCAGCCATCTTTAACGCTCTGGCAAATACCTGCTCCGGTGTGTTCCACGCCTTTTCCAAGTCGATGAGGTACTGGCGAATTTCTTTTCCTTTTTCCGTTCTCTGCAACATACAAATCTGTTTTGCCATATCAACAGAAATATCAATATCGTCTACCTCTCGCTGAACCTCTCTGGTTCCCTCGATTTGAACCCGTACTTTTTTGTTCGGGGTTGAAAAATCTATGCCCTGTACGAATCCATACCCAGAATATCTTTCAAACCATTTACTAAAACGTTCTGTACCTTTAACTCCGTCTTCTTTCGATAATAAATCGTATAAATCTCTTGCCGATACTGTCTGTGTATCAAAATTGACTTTCACTAACTCGTCCATTCCATCCAACTCCTTTCCGTGTTATAATCCTCCATAAGGAGGTGGTAACCATTAACAAATGTCCACTTAACGATTTTAGAGATTGCATACGCGATTGTGCTTGGTATGTTTCCAGTTCTGATTGTTGTGCTGTTCATAAATTAAGTAATTTAAAAAGCATTAAAAATCTTTCAGAGCTAAAATCTATCGAAAGAAACATATCTAGCATCGAATCAATACTCAATCGGCATCAATCCTAATAATCGTTTCAGCGATACGGTCGATTTCGCCTGCAATGCGAATTTTTGTTTCCGTATCTGATGTTTTCTTACTTTCCTCTGCCAGCGTTTCGATTTGCTGGTAGAGGGTATCTTTTAATTCTTCAATGCTATGCAACATTCTTCTCCTTTCTATGTTATAATTCCCTTATCATCAAATAAGGGAGGTGTAATTTTGAACGATGAATATGTATCTGCCTACGCTATTGCTAAAATCTGTGGATATAACGGTTCTTTCAATGATTTCAAAATCAAGTACGACCAATACTGCGAAGAAATCAATGAAGAAATTTCGGAAGAAGAACCAACTTTAGCAAAAGTATCTGCATCTACTAATCCTTTCCGTAGGCACAGCCCGTTCTAAAATATTTTGCTAACGGAGCAACGGCGTTGAGAACATTGATAGACAATCTAATGTTTGTCTCATCAATTTTCTTTTCGCCATTAAGAATTTTGCTGTAATCGTCCAAAACATTAAATGCGACATGCTGCGCCATTTCTTCAATGTCAATATATCTTCCGTCTTTACGCTCAACAATCGTTGCTTTTCCAGATGAATCCAAAACAGAATATCTTGATTTTTCCAATGTTTTTTACATCTCCTTTCTAGTAACTTCTTAAGTTACTTTCTTTGCAAAAAAAATATCCATTGGATTTTGGATGTGAAGGTTATCAATCATAACCTGAATTTCGTCGCTTCCAAAAACGCCCTTACTCATTCTCATATAAAATGTTTTTGGCGTAACTCCAATCATTTCCGCAACATCAGCCTGTGTTTTGCCATTTTCAGCAATAACGCCGCGAAGTTTGTTTGTATCAACCATCTGACTACTCCTTTCTAACTTCGTAACTTTTGAAGTTACTTTTATTATATTCCATTTTGGTAACTTGTCAAGTTATTTTTTTCTTGACGAGTAACTTTTTTGTGTTATAATAAAGTTACCAATAGGAAAGGAGGAAAACTCAAATGACAATCGGAGATAGGATAAAAAAGCAGAGAGAGCTTTTAGGTATTTCACAAGTAGAGCTTGCAGAGAAAATAAAAGTTTCAAAGCAAACACTATATAAATATGAAAACAACATTATTACTAATATTCCAAGTGATAAAATAGAAATTATTGGGAAAGTTCTTGAAGTTTCTCCATCTTATTTAATGGGTTGGGAAGATAATTTAGAAAACGCACCAGATATTCTTCCAGACCTTATGTCAGATAGTGAATTGCTGGATAACTTAAAAATGCTAATGAAACTTAGCAAAGAACATAGACAGACTATATTTGACAATATAACCTATTGGCATGAAAAAGAGGGGCACTAAATGCCCCACTTTTTTTTGAATGAAAGTATTGTGTTATATAAAAATTTCAAAAATCGCTCGTTGTCGCACTTAACGACCATTTCAGTTATTTTTTCCTTGTAAAACGCTGTTTCCTCATTGCACTCATTTTCCCCCATCTTATTCTCCTCCAATCTCTGCAACCGATAATGTTAATGTCATTATAGAACGTATGTTCTTTGCAGTCAACCCCACACAAAAAAATTACCATTATTTGCCAGTAACATTTGAGAGGGCAATGAATCGCCAAACATCGCCCTCTCTCCAGAACTTGAAGTGCCCTTATCGGACAATTTTATTTTACAAATTTTGCCAGCATTATTCAAATCATTTCGATCGCAAGTTTCGACAGAAATCGTATGATTTGTCACTTTGGGTCAACAAAAACGTCTGGGTTTTGAACAGATATAAAACACTGCTTATGCAGGTTTGTGCCAACCTAAATCCTGTTAAGCTATTTGCACCCAGGATTTCCAGCCACCGTCAATTCGGCAAATAGTATGTATATCAGTTCCCTTATTATTGTAGAGAACGATCCGATATGCATTTGTTAATTTATTCAATACAATTACTTCAATGGTGACATCATTAGGCGTACCATCTACTGGAATCCCACCGATATTGTCCCCATGTATCAGATACGGAACATACGGTGCCATATCACTAATAAATTGATTAACTGCACTTTCAAGAGAACAATCAGATGCATATCCAATACTTCCTCCTTTAGTTCCCAGAATTATATTTTGCGATACAATCGCCCCGGTTACGGTTCCGCCGCCGATACCGGAAATATCCGTAGTTCCAAGCATCTTATACAGATACCGCACGTTTTTAAACATCTGCGATACCTTGGCAAAAATGGACGAATGTTTTTCGCCACTTGTCAATGTAACAACGCTTGTCCACGATGACGCTGTTTCATCATCACTGCTCGTAAATGATGCGACATTGCTCGCTGTATCTCCCCCTGTCGCTACTGCCCCAATGTTTGCCGCCGACAGACTTACATTCCCACGGCGGTAGACATTCTCCTTTGCCCCCTTAACACCCGTCACCGGGGTGCCCGCCAGCACATCCCACTTGCCGTCTGATGTCTTGTAGATATTTGCACCGGCAGGAACTGCATTGCCGGATCCCTCCTTGAAATCGTCCGTGGTCGTAAATTCGTCAGAAATATTGTACATATCCCCGGCAGTCGCATCGGTTAATGCGGGTAAGTTGGCAAACGCAACGGTACCCATCGGACGCAATGCTCCTGCAAAAGATTCTGATATGCTTTTCGCCTGCCGGTAGTAATACGCCGCGTTATCCGTGTCCTCTCCCTCCCGGCTTCCAGTACCTCCGACGGCGTAACTCTCCGCCTTGGTTGCCCTCGCCGCCGCATCTGCCTGGCTTGTTTCTGCCTTTGCCGCTTCCACCTTAATCTTGGCAAGATAATTTGGCTCTAAGTGTTTTTCCTCGATGCTTCCTTCTTTCACGATTGCCGACACCTTACCATCCGTGCCAATGGTAAAAGCCACGGTATCCGTATCAAGAAACTCATACTGCGTAATCAGCGTCGACAAATCTATGTACTGCTTCGTGCCGTCAATCAGCGCGAGTATAATCTGCTGTGTAGTCGGGTTATAAGTAAAGTTGACAGCAATTTTCTCCATCTGTGTGTCAATCGTAACCCTAGAGCCATTTTTCTTCGTAATGGTAATAATTCCAGTAGATTCCTCAAATGTCACATCTGATACAAGTGTAGCAACCTCTGTTTTTGCTACCTTGGTTGTGTCAAGCGTAATCACACGGTCGTCAATGGTATCTGTGGCACTGTCCAGATTGTTGAGATTCGCTTCATTCAAAGGCGTAGCATCGCTCGGGTAATTCTCCCAGTTGATACGTTTATATGCTTTATTCATGATCCTCACTCTCCTTTTTAAGATTTTCCTGCATCTGCTCCCGCTCGGCGATAACGTGCCGGTTTGCTTCCGCTTCTACCTGGTGCAAAATATCCTTAAGTACCAGATGCTTAACCTCAATCGGAATATCAACACTTGCATTGATAAAATTGATAATGTCATTCTCAAACTCACGAATTTTTGCATTGACCATTTTCTCATTCTACTTTCTTTTTTAATTCTTCTAGTGCCTCTTGCTGTAACTGTACTGCAGCGATCAGATCAGCGATCAGTTCCGTTTTGTCAAGCGCATAATAGGTATTGCCATCCGGATCTGGATTCTCGGAGCAGATCGCCCAGTCTTCATCTCCAATCGCAGTCAGTACCTCCTGTGCAATCAGACCATGCCGGTAATGTCCCGCGGCGTCATAGTTATAAATAAAGCGGCACGGACGCAGAGACTGTATAAGCGCTGCGCTTTTTTCCCGATCAAGAGATTCTATACCGTGTTTTAGTCGCTTGTCCGAATAAGATTCCCACCCGTAGGATGAGATTCCTTTTCCGGTCGACAACATCTGTGCAATCGTATTGGCTGATGTATCACGCACTGCTACTGCCGAATAGCTGGCTGTGAGTTCCCTCGTATCTGCTACTGACTTCAATCCATCTGTTCCCATCTGCACAAGAGTGCCTTCCCGTTTCAATTCAACCAAGTTGTCCGTACTCTCTGTCGCGTCAATGTGCACATACCCGCCGGTCATCTCCACAGATCCCCTGAGTTCCAACAAATCAGCTCTAATCTTTAGTCCCTCTGCTGACTGGTTAATTTCCGAAACGACACTGTCTCGGGAAACTTTGCTTGTGATCCCCTCTGCATTAATTTGTATTGCCGCCGCAAGCTGTCCCTCTTTTTCTGTTGCCCGTTTTACCTCTGCAGTAATGCTTTCTGCTGTCTGGGTTATCTTTGATGATAATGTTCCCTCTGCATTTGTTGCCCGGTTTACCTCTGCTGTAATGCTACTCGCATTCTGGGTAATCCGTGATGATAACCCGTCAGTGGTATTCTTTACTTCTGAACGGATTTCTGTGGCTGTCTGTGTGATCTGGGATTGCAAGCCCTTTTCCACATCAACGATTGTCGACTTTGTTTCCTCAATTGACCGTTCCAGCGTGTTGCTCTTTCCTTTCAGCTGCAATATGCTCCGCTGTATTCCGTTGACCTTACTTGTCCGGTACTCTTCCCCGTCCGCTTCCAGATCGTCACGCAAAGCCTGTATGCCTTTCAGCGTGCGCTTTAGGATGTAAGTCTCGATCAGTTCATATTTTGTGGTCAGCCGTACCGCATCTCCGACCTCAAGGCATGGATTTCCTTTACAGTCAGCACTAAATGGTCTGTATATAATTCCTTTTATCTTTGATAACGTTTTTTCTCCAATTTTGTTTAATTCCTTTGTTTCCTTCCCATAAACAAGGAAATTTCCCTCGATCACATAAGTGTTTCCGCCATCACCTACAATTACTCCTATATCATTCTCTTTTTCGCGAATTTGCAGTTTGTCAATCGTTCTGACAATATAATCTTCATATTGCGCTGAAATGTACTGGCTTTTACTTATGCTGGTGCTCTTTGGATTTCTAGGGTAAAGATCATCCGCCGGGTAAAGATCATTCGCCGGATAAAGCCCCTGCATCTCTTGCGTTAAGTACACATAGCGAAACTTTCCATCTCGCCCGATATTTCCCATGCAACCGTTAATTTCAAGTATACAAGACAAAACCTCTTTTCCGCTCATGGCTTCGCCTATCGTGCTTTTCTCTGCGGTATCTGAACTTCCGCTACTTGATGCTGTAACTTCTACAGTTTTTTCAATAATCATTTCATCATTTACAAGAGATACTTCTTCCTGTTCCACTCCAAAATGATTAAAAAAGCTATCTCTGAATTGTTTGAGCGTTACCGTGCTATCTTTTTGTGGAAGTATCTGATTGTACCAATCAGCAACATCAGATGATAAAATATCATACAAAGCATCGTAAGCTACCACATCCCGGCACGTCCGATCTGCCGTAGGTGTGTCAGAATAAACCTTGTATCTTCCTATTTGAAATGGTTTATCTTCGTGACCATCAAGAGTCATCTTTGCAGTCAACCACTTTCCTTTCATTGGCAAGAATACATTGGACACCGTGAATTTAATCATACCTGCTTCGCATGCCCCGAATGTTAATTCAGATTCCGAACACAAGCTTTCTGTCAATTCAAATTTTTCTTGGTGTAGTTCGGTGTTTGTAATATTGATTTTTCCATCATCAGATACGATGTTTAACTGTTTGTCTACGCTGTCCTTTAAAAACAGGCTTGAATATTGGTAATCAACCATCGTATACACCCCCTATAAATGCCAGCCTTACAGAGTTGTAATGAATTTTACCTCCATAAGTCCCGTATATTGTAGGCTGAAAATCTGCCATGTAACCATACTGTGTTACATAATCGTCATATTCCGGTATGTATGCCGTGATATAGCAGGCTCTTCCGGTCGCATCAGTAAACTGCTGACGGATTTTACTTATAATGGCATTAAATTCCGTGTTTGTAAGCATAGCCGGTGTTTCAAACTCAATTTTTAACGCCTTTAATTCCACGGCATTTCTATGTAGATAACCATTGGCATCCGTATAATCATCTAAGTCCTGCATATTCACATATGGGCTATATGTCTCCGGTTTCATGAAAGACATTGGTACTGTGTAATTTCCAATCTTTAACAGCCATCCGCTGTACGCCATGCCAAACACCTCCAATCAAGTTTTCTTTTCAGTTTTGCAAATATAAATACCGTTATCATCACTTGAAAATAAGATTTCAGTTTTCTAATGACTGATAAAAATTCAGTCAATTGAATAAGATGCAGAGTTCGAAAGAATGACACATCACCATGTACCTTGAAAATTGCATATAAGAAATAGAAATGATAAGATTTTTAAATATCTTAATCAAGACATCCGAGGTAATTGTTATAAACAGAGTAATAATTACTGTCTGAAGAAAACAGACTTAAATAAAATTGACCTTAAGCCAACGCCGATAACGCTATATCGGTGTAGTGATCATCCATTCCCGTGGATGAGAACAAGTTGGTCATGCTAGAAAGAGCGTATGGTGGATGCCTTGGCACTAAGAGCCGATGAAAGACGTGATAAGCTGCGAAAAGCTTCGGGGAGGAGCAAATATCCTTTGATCCGGAGATTTCTGAATGGGGAAACCTACTTGAGCAAACCTCAAGTATCCTTAAGCCAATACATAACTTAAGGAAGGGAACCCGGTGAACTGAAACATCTAAGTAGCCGGAGGAAGAGAAAACAACATGTGATTCTGTGAGTAGCGGCGAGCGAAAACGGAAGAGCCCAAACCAGCGTGCGTGCATGCTGGGGTTCGGACCGCGGAATTGATTCAACAAGTTTAGCAGAACGGTTTTGGGAAAGCCGGCCAGAGAGGGTGAAAGCCCCGTAAGCGAAAGACGAGTTGACATGGCGGGATCCAGAGTACCACGAGACACGTGGAACCTTGTGGGAAGATGCGGGGACCACCCCGTAAGGCTAAATACTACTTAGTGACCGATAGCGCATAGTACTGTGAAGGAAAGGTG
>ENA-OPCM01000772-OPCM01000772.1-human-gut-metagenome-genome-assembly--contig:-NODE-772-length-23189-cov-2.915147_pt1 | contig 23189 bp, 21 predicted proteins | sample MGYA00241252_ERZ501484 | MGnify/ENA primary metagenome ERZ501484 (study PRJEB25962, sample SAMEA2042583) | human gut metagenome | biome: human gut; feature: human-associated habitat; material: faeces...
CTTACTAAAAAGTTTGTATTATCAATGATTATTTGTATTTTTGCAGTGTTAGTTCCAGCCGAGCCTCTTTACAATGCTTAAATAGGCTGGGCTTTTTTGTTTATAAGCTATGACAAAGAGAAATTTTGGAAAAGATTACAAGACTCCACGAGAACTTGTAACCTTATTGGAAAATCGTGGATTGATAATCAATGATAGGCAAAAGGCTCAATTGTATTTGGAGAGCATTGGCTATTATCGATTGTCTGCGTATATGCATCCTTTGTTGAAGACTCCAAAGATTCTTCATCTGTATAAGGAAGGTGCTACATTTAACAAAGTGATGATGCTTTATCGCTTTGACAAAAAGTTGCGCTTACTCCTTTTTAACGAGATTGAGAAGATCGAAATTGCTGTAAGAGAAGCCGTAATGAATATGACGGCTGAACGGACTGGTGATATATATTGGCTTACCAATTCTGCACTTTTTCGTGATCAGTCCATTTTCGTCAATAGTATGGCAATGTTGTCGAAGGAGTATGAACGTTCTACTGAAGACTTTATAGAACACTTCAAAAGAACATATACAGAACCTTTTCCACCAGCATGGATTCTTGGTGAACTTCTCCCAATGGGTAGCGTGAATATGTACTACAGGAACTTGAAAGATAAAGGACTCAAAAAGCAGATCGCCAAGCGTTTCTGCCTTCATGCTCCAGTGTTTGAGTCTTGGCTTTCTGTGCTTACGCTTACTCGCAACGCTTGTTGTCATCACGCTCGTGTTTGGAACAAAGTCAACAAGATTATTCCAAATGATATGAGAGGCATGACTCGTCCTTGGATTACTATTCCTGCGGACAAGCGAAGAATCTATTATAACATGTGCATCATCAAGTATTTCCTTGACATCATCTCTCCCAACAATGACATGCTTGACAAAATGCACAATTTGTTCAGCAAGTTTCCAGAGATAGACCTGGCAGCTCTTGGATTCCCTGTTGGTTGGGAAAATGAACCTCTGTGGCAATAAAAGACATATGAAGAGACTGTTAACCACCCCACATCACCCATATTTTCTGCAATTTTGATGTGATTGAAAGTTAAATACGTTAAATCTTCACCTTTTCGTATCTAATCAGAATTCATACGGTCACTTTTCTACCGTTTAGAGCGTATAACACTGATAATCAACTAATAATAGATACTATGGCTGAAATTGCCGAATCACAATCCTTGGAAAGCACATCAAAACATCAAGAAACGGGCAAGCACCGTGCCCAAGTGGGGCAAGCACCGTGCCCCAAGTGGGCAAGCACCGTGCCCAAAACTGTGCCCAAAGTTTCTATAGAAGGAAACGTCAGTAAAGGAATATAACTATCAGCAATTGTTTCGATGAATATATACTATTTTCAGCAATAATGGTAATTGCACTTATGGAAATAATGTATAACTTTGCAGCGGACAACTACAAAGATACAACAAAACGGAATCAAACAAATAAAAACAACATACGACATCATGCAAATCATAAAAGACAAACAATTCGGAGGCGAACGCCCACTGTTCGCTTCTCACGACCTGCATATCGACAACGTGCTCATCACTGAGGGCGAGTCGGCAATAAAGGAATGCAGCAACATAAAGGCGACCAACTGCCGTTTCGAGGGTAACTATCCTTTCTGGCATGTCCATGGGTTTGAAATAGAAAACTGCTACTTCGCTGTCGGCGGACGTTCAGCCCTGTGGTATTGCGACCATCTGAAGATGCGCGACACGGTTATCGACGCGCCTAAGATGTTTCGCGAGATGAGCCATCTCGAACTGAAGAACGTAACGATGAACGATGCCGACGAGGTGTTCTGGCGTTGCGACAACATACGCATAGAGAACCTGAAGATGCACGGCGGCACCTATCCATTCATGTTCAGCCATGACGTTTATGTTGATGGATTGGAGAGCGACAGCAAATACGTGTTCCAGTATGCAAGAAACATCGAGGTGCATAATGCGAAGATTACAACGAAGGATGCTTTCTGGGAGGTGGATAACGTTACCGTGTACGACTCCGAGCTGAACGGCGAATACCTGGGATGGCACTCAAGGAACCTGCGGCTCGTGAACTGCCACATCACCGGCGAGCAGCCCCTCTGCTATGCCCACGACCTCATTCTCGAGAACTGCACCTTCGGCGAAGACTGCGACCGCGCATTTGAATACTCCACACTGAATGCCGACATCAAGGGCAGCATCGCGAACATCAAGAACCCTATGTCGGGACGCATCGTTGCCGACAAAATCGGTTCCATTACCATCGACGAGAACATCAAGCAGCCTGCCGACTGCGTGATTGAGGAAAGAAAATGACGAATATGAAATATGATTTCGACAAGATAACGCCGCGACGCGGCACAAACTCATACAAATGGGACAGCACCGACGACAAGGAGGTGCTGCCGATGTGGGTTGCCGACATGGATTTCCCTACCGCCCCCTGCATCATCAACGCCCTGGAGAAACGTGTGGAGCACGGTATATTCGGCTACACCCGTGTGCCGGAGGAATACTACGATGCGGTAATCTCATGGTTCAGCCGGCGCCACCATTGGAAGCCGAAGCGCGAATGGTTCATATATACGTCGGGAGTAGTTCCGGCATTGTCTGCCGTGATAAAGGCGTTGACCAATGTGGGTGATAAAGTGCTGACCCTTACTCCGGTATACAATTGCTTCTTCTCCTCTATCAGGAATAACGGATGCGAACTGGACAGCTGTGCATTGAGGTATGAGGACAACACTTTCTCCATCGACTATGAAGACCTGGAGCGTCGTGCCGCCGATCCGAAGACCACCCTTATGCTGCTCTGCAATCCGCACAACCCCTCGGGACGAGTGTGGACAAGGGAGGAGCTGCGGCGCATAGGCGACATCTGCATCAAGAACAATGTTGTCGTGGTGGCCGACGAAATCCACTGCGAACTGGTACACCCAGGATTCACCTACACACCGTTTGCCTCCGTGTCGGAAGAGTTCCAGAAGCATTCCGTCACCTGCGTTGCGCCGAGCAAGGCGTTCAACATCGCCGGACTGCAGATTGCCAACATCATCGTGGAGAACGACAAGTGGCGACAGCGCATCGACAAGGCGATAAACATCAACGAGGTATGTGACGTGAATCCGTTTGGCGTGATTGCCACCATCGCCGCATACAACGAGGGAGAGGAATGGCTCAATCAGCTGCTCCAGTATATCCACGGCAACTATCTCTTCTTCAAGGACTACTGTGAGGAGCATCTGCCCCAGTTGCCTGTGGCACCGCTCGAAGGCACCTATCTCGCATGGATGGACTGCCGGAGCCTCGGCATCTCATCGGAAGAACTCGAAGAGGAACTCATGAAGGAAGCCAAACTATGGCTCAATGCCGGCAGCATGTACGGTAAGGAAGGCGAAGGCTTCATGCGTTGGAACCTCGCCTGTCCGCGACAGCTCGTAAAAGAAGGGCTGGAGAGATTCTCTCAGTTTGTTGATAAACGCTGATGGCACAACTTTCTTGCAACCGATAGTAAGATAAAAACCAAAGGGTCCATACAAAATCAACTGCGCTTGACTTCGTATGGACTCTTTTTTGCTGCATAAAGCCTGTCCTTTAGAGTATATGGCTTTTGCTTTATTGCTTAGATTTCGAAATGTTCCTTTATGTCGGGCATCGCACCGTTCTGGGTGCACACATAGGCGCTCACTTCAACGGCGAGCTTATGTGCTTCCCTTACAGGCTTTCCGCTGAGGATTGCGGCACAGAACGAACCGGTGAACGAGTCGCCGGCGCCTACAGTGTCTGCCACTTCCACCCGGGGCGTTTCCTGATATGACACGCAGCCCGGAGTGAACACATAGCTGCCGTTCACGCCACACGTGAGCACCAGCATGTCGAGGTTGTACTTGCCGAGTATGAGCCAGCATTTGTTCTCTATGTCCAGACCCGGATAGCCGAACATCCTGCCAATCTGTATCAGTTCCTCGTCGTTAATCTTCAGTATGTTGCAGCGTTTCATCGACTCGCAGATCACATCCTTAGTATAGAAGTTCTGTCGCAGGTTGATGTCGAAAATCTTAAGGCAGTCTTTCGGTGTATTGTCGAGGAACTTGTAGATTGTCTCGCGGCTCACCACATTGCGCTGTGCCAGCGAGCCCCAGCATACGGCAAGCGTGTTTTCAGCCACAGCCTTCACCTCGTCGGTGAAAGGAATGTTGTCCCAAGCCACATTCTCCTTGATGTCGTATGTCGGAATACCCTCATCATCAAGCTCCACCTGTACGGTACCTGTTGGATAAGGCACGCGTGGCATTACATAGTTGAGTCCTTTTCCTTCCAACTGCTCTATAGTCTCTTCTGCAAGTTTGTCCTCGCCGAGAGCACTCACAGCAATGGAGTTGAGGCCAAACTGTCCGGCATGATAAGCGAAGTTTGCCGGTGCGCCACCAAGTTTCTTTCCATCAGGCAAGACGTCCCAAAGAGCCTCGCCAAGTCCTACTACATATTTATCTTTCATAGTCGTATATCTGAGTTTATTTATATCGTGTATCAGAATTCCCTATTATTATAACGGTTTCTCGTACAAGTTATTGTTTCACCTTATTTATATATGTGAACAGATAAACCACTCCGGCTGCCATTACAGCCACAGCACCAACCTGTCCGATGGCGTCACTGGCGAATCCCATCAGGAGAGGGAACACCGTACCTCCGAAGAGACCCATAACCATCAGTCCGCTCACCTCGTTCTTATGCTCAGGCACCGAGATGAGAGCCTGCGAGAAGACGATGGAGAAGATGTTGGAGTTGCCGTATCCCACAAGAGCTATTGCTGCATAAAGAATGACTTTGCTTGTTCCTACGAACATTCCAGCCATACTCAGCGCCATCATCACCACGCTGATGATGAAGAATGTGCGCGCCTTCATCACACGGAGGAAGAATGAACCGGTCAGACATCCCAGGGTTCTGAAGATGAAATAGAGGGATGTGGCGAAGGCTGCCTCGTTGAGAGACCATCCGAGACGCTCGATGAGAATCTTCGGAGCTGTGGTGTTGGTGCCTACGTCGATGCCCACATGACACATGATGCCGATGAAGGAAAGCAGCACGATAGGTCTGCCGAGCAACCGCACACTGTCCATTATGCCGGTAGCCTTACCCTCGTTGTGCTCTTCCGGAATGGATGTGACGCAAAGGGCAGCGGCAGCCACCATACCTATTATCATATATATGGGGAAGAGTATCCTCCATCCGAAGCCGAAGCTCGGTATTGTAGCAATGGCTCCCCACATGGCTATGTATGGAGCAAGGAATGAGGCTATCGCCTTAACGAACTGTCCGAAGGTGAGCGTTGAGGCGAGATTGCCCTTTATAACGACAGACACCAGTGGATTGAGCGACGTCTGCATCAGAGTGTTGCCTATGCCGAGCAGGGAGAACGACACAAGCATCAGTGTGAAGTTCTCGCCGAAGAGAGGCAGAAGGAGCGACACTGTGGTCACGGCGAGCGAGAGCAACACGGTGTTTTTCTTGCCGATCTTGCTCATAAGCATGCCCGTGGGCACACTGAACAGGAGAAACCAGAAGAAGACGAGCGACGGGAACATGTTTGCCGTAGCGTCATTCAGGTTGAGGTCTTCTTTCACGTAGTTGGAGGCGATGCCTACCATATCTACGAATCCCATGGCGAAGAAACAGAGCATCACCGGGATGAGGGTAAGTTTAGCAGATTTACTCATTTTATTCTGTTTTTATAAAAGTTCATTATTTCAGTTTATATACTGCATATTTCTTTGTCTTGCCCTTTATCGTTACCTTGTCGTAAGGTTTTGTTGGGAACACAAGGTTTGTCATAGCCATCTTTCCGTCGTTGTCGAACACCTCAATACTGCTCTTGTCGATGAATATGCGCAGCTTGCTCATCTTGCCATATACAGGGGCTGTAGTTATGGCAGCAAAGTCGCTGCTGAAATCGGTCTTTCCGCTTAGTGTGCGGTCCATCGAGAATGTTTCGTCCTTTGCCTTATATGTCATGACCACCTTCTCGCCCTTGCTGTTGCTCAGCGTAATCGTGGCATCACCCTTCAGATTGACCACCATTTCGCAAGCTTCGCTCAAAGACTTTGATGGCTTTTTACTTCGTGCAGCAGTAATCTCTTCTGATGGAGTAACGCTGCAATAAGTGTTGCCTTTATATTCGAAGAGTCCCAAGTCGCGAGGAATGGAGTTGGCAGAACGATACTGCAACGTAGGCACCTGATTGGCATACTGCCAGTTGCTCATCCATGCCAAAGCCACGTGTCTGCCGTTGGGAGCATTGTCGAAAGTAACGGTGGCATAGTGGTCTTTACCATTGTCCATCCATTTTGTCACTTCCGGTTTCGATTCGCAAGTAAATTTATGTCCGTCGAAGTCACCAACAAAATATTGTGTTGCCGAACCTCCGGAAGGGCCTCCAGGATTGATGTTGCACACAAGCATCCATTTCTCTTTGTCTGTGCCACGTACTTTCATCTTCATCAAATCCGGGCATTCCCATACACCGCCATGACTGCCGTATTCGGCTCCGAACGAGCTTTCAAACTTCCAGTCTTTCAGATTGTCAGACGAGTAGATGTTCATCTGCTGTCCGGCAGCGAGAATCATGTTCCATTTCTTGATATCCTCGTTCCAGAACATGTGAGGATCGCGGAAGTCGGGCACGTTGCTCGTTATTATCGGATTGCCATCATATTTTGTGAAAGTCTTTCCGTTGTCGGTGCTGTAAGCCATGCTCTGCGTCTGATTCTCACCGGCTGATGTGTAGAGAGCCACGATGGCGTTTTCTCCAAATCCGGCAGTGTTGTTCTTGTCTACCACTGACGAGCCGCTGAATATTGAACCCCAAGCATCGGGCTGTACTGGGTCGCCTTGGAACGTCCAATGTATGAGGTCGGTTGATGTGGAGTGGCCCCATGTCATGTTCTCCCACTGCGAACCATAAGGGTTATGCTGGAAGTAGAGATGCCATACACCGTCCTTGAAGAACATTCCGTTCGGGTCGTTCATCCATCCGTAAGCTGGGGTGTGATGGTAGAGCGGACGATATTGTTCGCGGTTTGTCGTGTCAAAGCTCTCTGCATTCTTGATATTCTTCCAGCAAGTGAAAGTGGAAATACCACCATCGTTGCGGTAGTTGCCGTTCACGTGAATATCAAGAGCTAACGTCTTTTCCTCATTGAATTCATCCAGATAAAGCGGAACATAATAATCCACCTTGTTCATTGCCAGTCGTACATTGAGCGACTTCATCTGTTTGTTGCCGGCGATAACCTTTATGTTGCTCATTTCTGCACTCTCCTGTACTGGCAGCAACAGGCATTTGTCCTTCTGCTGTATACGGTACAGACAATGGTTGCTGCTCAGAAACTGTGTTTCCTGTGCGCATGCTGTGCCTATTGATGCCAGAGCAATCAGAACTGATAATATATTTCTTTTCATATCTCTGTATTCTTAAATTTAAATGTTATCCTGAATCAATCCAATCACCTTTTCTGACTAAAGTTTACCTATTAATCTCTTTTGACTAACCTATACTTATATTATAGGAAAATCAATATTCTTATTTTGCATCGTCGTATCCTTTGTTCTGCTTATACAAGCCTGGTATATAATATAACTGGTTGTATGGCACTGGATAGAATTCATTCTTGCCGGCTGTGAAGTGGGCATCCCTCAGATATTCGGCGTAAGTCTGATTTACTGTATTACCATCCTTGTCGGTAAATGTGTAAACATCCTTCTGCTCTGTCTTGAAGTAATTATTCAGCGTAGTTGAAGCTATTCCCCAACGGCGCAAGTCGAAGAATCTTCCGTTTTCCATTGCCAACTCAAGACGACGCTCCCAGCGCAGGCATTTCCGTGCAGTTTCCTTATCCTGGAAATAAGACTCTGGATAGAGAGCAATGTCACACTGGTCTTTGGCATAGTCAATGTGTTTGTCTATAGAATTCTTTGCTCTCTGTCTGATATCGTTAATTATGGTGCGTGCTTCTCCAAGACGGTCAAGTTCTATAAGAGCTTCGGCTCTCATAAGCATTACATCGGTGTATCTCAATACGTAGTCGTTCATTGCGAAAGCCTGCCATGAGCCGTTATATGTTTCACCTTTAGAGCGTTGTGGCACTTCTTTCATTGAAGTGTAATAACCGTAGACGTTAGGAGTGCGGGAATTGTCTGTCGTCAGAGTGTATTCCTTTTCGTATTTATATGGGAAGGTTGGCATACCGATGGTGTGGAACAAACGTGGATCCCATTTCTGGGCAGTGACCTTGCCGTTTACCGGGTAGTCGATACTATTGTTGTAGTCATCAAACTCTGGCAGTCCGTTGCGTGTCTTGAAGGCATTCACCAGGTCCTGTGATGGTTTGTGAACATCCCATCCGCAAGACCAGATACCCCAACAGCCGTTCAACATGTTCGACCAGTTGGCACGACCATATTTTGTATGGTCTCCGCTATAATCAGAGGTTTGCACGGCGAATACAGACTCCTTACTGTTCTTGTATTCAGGCAAGAAAATGTCGCCGTAGTCTTCCAGATATCCATAATTGGAATTCTTTACCTCATCAGTATAGTCAACAACCTTCTGCATGTATTGCTTGTTGATATGGTCAACGCCATCGGTTGCCTCATATCCGTCGCCCCAAGCCAATGTGAGATAACATTTTGCCAAATATCCGGCAGCAGCAATCTTGTTGGCACGTCCGCCATCAGCCTGCTTCGCTGGTAGAACATCATGGGCAAACTGGAAATCATCGATAATCTTCTGGAACAGTTCCTCGTATGTGAATTGTGTGTTAGAAGTCTTCTCCGTAGCATTGTCGGCATACACCTTTTCGTCAATCCATGGAATCTGGCGGAACATGGTAATCAGCTTGAAATAGAAATGTGCACGGAGGAATCTAACCTCAGCTTCGCGCTGTTTCGTTGTTTCAGCTCCAAGGGTCTTTTCGCCGTTCTGTTCAAGAGAGACCAACGCACGGTTGCAACGAGATACGGCACAGTAAAGGCGATACCAAAGTTCATCGAGTTCCCCTTTTGTAGAAGTCAGAGTCTTCCATATTTCCACATCGTGGTAACCAGTGTCACCAGTTCCCCAGCCACCTTTCAGACAGTCGTCTGATGACAGGTCGCCATAAGGCCAGAGATTGAACGGATAGCTGTACCAGCAGTCACCAAGCATGGCGTATGCGCTGTTCACCATCTTTTCCGGCTCATTGAAGGCCTTGTCTTCGTCTATCACACCTGACGGATTATAGTCCAGAAAGTCATCACAACTTGCGAATGTTCCTGCAAGTGCTACTGCAAGCACTATTGTATATATCTTTTTCATAATGAAAATTCGTTTAATCGTTATACCTTATATGTATTAATGATAATTCTGCAATTTGTATTAGAAACCAACTTGAAGTCCAAACGACAATGATGTTGCCAAAGGATAATTCCAGTCAGGATTCTCAGGGTCGGAGCATGTCAGGCTCTTGCTCTTTATAGTAAGCAGATTCTGTCCGGAAACATAAATGCGTGCACTTGACATCTTGACTTTTGACAAAACACTCTTAGGTATATTGTATCCAATCTGCAGAGTGCGGAGCTTCAGGTAAGAACCATTCTCCACGAAGTATGAAGAAGCCCTGCCCTCATCTGCAGTATTCATTGTGCTCAAGCGAGGAATCGACGAACTTGTATTGTTTGTGTTCCATGCGTTCAGCAGACGTGTTCCCTTGTTTGAACCAGGGTCGTTAACAGCCCAGAAATCGGTCTGGAACTTCTGGTTGTTGTAGACGTCCTGATCGTAAACACCCTGCCAGAACATGCTGAAATCAAATCCCTTGTAGTTGAGAGCAATGTTCAGTCCGTAAGAGAATGCTGGCACTGGATCGTAAATCCAAGTCTGGTCGTCGGCATTAATGCTGCCACTGTGATCCAAATCCTTGTATTTCAGTCCACCGACACGTGCGTTTGGCTGTCCCGACTTGTCAACTTCCTCTTGAGTCTGGAATATTCCGTCAGCTACATATCCAACGATAGAACCGTATGACTTGCCGCTCTGTACGAGATTTTCTTTTGTAGTATGAGTATAAGCACCCGTTGTAGATGAAGGCAGATAAGTTACCTTGTTGCGGAAGAAATCCAAATTGCCGTTGACGTCGATTCCGAGTCCGTTAGCAAGTGTTGTGCGATAGCCCAAGCTGTACCCCAGTTGCGGAGCGACGGACCGTTTTTCCAAGTGTTGCCACCCTCGCCCGTTGCACCGAGGTATGCAGGATTAATCAGCATGTCCTCCACATTCTTGATATAAGCATCGACAGTTCCGTAGAAACTGTTGTTGAACATCGTGAAGTCAACACCGACATTGTATTGTGTTGCCGATTCCCACTTCAAATAAGGATTTGCAAGTTGTGTGGCGCGGTAACCTGAAGGGAAAGTGCCGGAACCCTGCAAGAACAGGTCGTAGGCTGTAGATGTAACGCGGTCCAATCCGTAGTCAGCGACATAAAGTCCAAACTGTGCGTTGTTGTCGATTGCCTGATTACCTGTCTGTCCCCATGACAGACGCAGCTTTGCATCGTCAAGCCATTCCTTTTTCAACAGATTAGAGAAGCGGAAGCCGAGAGATGCAGCAGGGAATGTACCCCAGCGGTGAGCCTTGCCGAAGCGTGAAGAACCGTCGTAGCGGATAGTAAAAGATGCAAGGAGAAGGTCATCCCAGTTGTAGTTCACTTTTCCGAAGAATGATGCCAGACGATAGCCAACCTTAGCACCGCTATTGGTCATAGTTCCAGTTGCAGCATTTGGCCACATATAGTTTTTGTCTTCCAGGGCATATCCTTCAGAGTAGGCAGAGAAATCAATAACAGACTGTTTAGACATTTCGCTACCGACGAGGATGTCAAAATTGTGCTTACCTATCTTATTTACATACTGCGCAGTGTTAGACCAAGTCCAGTTGGTCTCGTTATTGTTGCTCAATGTTGTTTTGGCAATATCATTCCTTACGATGTCAGAATGGAAAGTGTTTGTCATCGCATTGATGAATGATGTCTTGAAGTCCAAACCGAAGTTTGAGCGGAGTGTCAATCCTTTGATAGGCTTCAGTTCTACAAATGCATTGCCGAATATGCGCCAGTAGTCGAGATTATTGTTACGGTTGTCGTATTGCTCGCGGCAAGGGTTCTGGCGGTCAGACATGCTGCCAACAGGACCTGCGAAAACCTTACTGTTCTCCTCGTATACAGGAACGATAGAAGGCATCTTCAACGCATTCTCCATAGGGTGGCAGTCTACTTGCGATGTGTAAGTAAGAGTGAGATTCTCGCCAACAGTAAGCATCTTGTTCAGATTCCATGAAGTATTCAGTCTTGCTGAGATATTCTGGAAATCGGTATATTTCAATACGCCCTCATTATTCTTGTAGCCTAAAGAGAACATTGCGCTGTGCTTGTCGTTGGCATGCGATACCGATAAATCGTAATTCTGCATGAATCCGGTACGTGAGATAGCATCCAGCCAGTCGGTGTCAGAGAATCGCATTGTCTTCTTTGAGTTTATATATCCGTCGTACCTTCCGTTTATCGTATAGTTCTGATATTGGTTTGTTGCCGGATTCCAAACTGTGATAGGAGTACCGTTCTGTGCATTCAAATCAATGCCATAGTTTGCTGCATAGGCAACAGGGTCGAGACCGTCGTTGAGAGCTGCCTGTGCCATGGCTGTAGCATATTCGCCAGAATTGAGGAGTTTCATTTTCGACTGACTTGAATAGAATTGTGCGGTAAGGTTTGCTGAGAAGTCCACAGCCACCTTGTTACCCTTCTTTCCCTTCTTCGTCGTTATGATGATAACACCGTTTGAAGCTCTTGAACCATAGATAGAAGCCGAAGCTGCATCTTTCAACACCTGCATACTCTCGATATCATTAGTGTTGAGAGTGTTCAGTGCCATGTTTGTAGGTACACCATCTATAATATAAAGAGGATCTTGTGAAGAGTTGAAAGAACCGATACCACGGATACGTACCTTACCGCTACCAATAGGAGAACCGTCGGTTGTAACGGTCATACCGGCAACTCGTCCTTGCAAGGCACGCATCGGGTCTGTGTCAGAAGATGATTTCAGATTCTTTGTAGAAACGACAGATACAGAACCCGTCAAGTCGGCTTTCTTTTGGGTTGTATAGCCCGTTACGACAACTTCGTTCAGGTTGTTGGCAAGTTCAGCCAATTTTATTTTCATGTTTGGCTGTACTTTAACTTCCACTGTCTTGTAGCCGACATAAGATATGACAAGAGTTGCTCCCTGGTCGGCATCAAGCATGAAGTTACCGTCAAAGTCTGTTATAGTTCCCGACTTCGTTCCTTTTTCCATTATGGTTGCTCCGATTACTGTTTCACCAGCTTCGTCTGTAACCACACCGCTCACTTTAATTTTCTGTGCGTTGGCAGTAATGCTCATCGCCAGAAGTGAGAAGCTAATCAATACTTTTGATAGATTGCTCATAAGTTTTAATGGTTTTGTTAGTTGTTTGATTTTACTGCTGCAAAGTTATATAATGTATTGATATCCAACAAGAACGGATGTTGCACAAACAGAAACGAATCGTTCATCGTATCATCTGTTGCATGTTTTGAACGATTTGTTGCAATCCTGCCGAGGAACAGACCACGATAGAGTCTCCTGAGATAAAGATTATGTATAGGGTTAAGAATGTGATGTTGGGACAGACATTTACATTTAGTGTGGATAAGAACAACAAGATAACTTTCGGCGATTACTATGAATGGTTCACTGTAACAGAATTATTGTATTATACTCTATTCCTATAAGGTGGCGGGACGTTGGTCTTATTATTCAGACCAACGTTCCGCTTATTCTTTATTTATTACATGTTATTTCCATTATTTTGCTTAATTTTGAAGCGAAATAATAAATATGTAAATAGTAAGAGTATTATATGAGGCAGAGAGAGAACAGAAAGTCCTGTTATATAAAGGTATGGATAACGTTGGGGGTGGCAGTCATGTTGGTTCTTGCATTGTATGGAGCCAGCAGCTATATGCTTGACTATTCGCTCGGCTATCCGAAAGGGGAACGCATGACGGCGGAACACTGGAAGAACAGGACACAGAACGAATGTCCGTGGACTACGGCGTGGATGGATTCCATATACCGGAACCATTGCGTGAAGGACACGTTCCTCACTATGCCCTCCGGCTACAAGGCACACGCCATTTATCTTTATGCACCAAAGGCAACAGACAAAACGGCAGTTGTGGTGCACGGCTATAAGGTGCGTGCCGAGGGAATGCTACACATCGCTTATCTATACAACCACGATTTGGGATATAATGTGCTCTTGCCCGACCTGTATGGACACGGACAGAGCGAGGGTGACAATATACAGATGGGGTGGCAGGACAGATGGGACGTGATAAGATGGGCGGAAGTGGCAAATAATGTGTTCAGAGCGTCAAGGTATTCATCCACAAAGCAAGTCATTCACGGCATCTCTATGGGTGCAGCCACCACGATGGCCGTGGCGGGTGAGAAGACTCCGGATTATGTGGAGTGTTTTGTTGAAGACTGTGGCTATACGAGCGTATGGGATGAGTTTGCAGGACAGCTGAAAGAGGAGTTCGGGCTGCCGTCGTTCCCGCTGATGAATACAACTTCCTGGCTTTGCCAACAGAGATACGGATGGTCGTTTGACGAGGCGCAGCAGATAAAGCAGGTGGAGCGCAGCACCAAACCGATGCTCTTCATCCACGGCGATGCCGACACTTACGTGCCCTACTCCATGCTCCGTCCGCTCTACGAGGCTAAGCGCCACGGCCGCAAAGCCATCTTCATTGCCAAGGATTCTGAACACGCCATGGCATACCGCGACCACCATAAAGAATACACAGAAAAGGTGAAGGAGTTTGTGGGGGAATGAATCACATCGCCATCCAGTCCGACAGTCCACGCCCCATATCATCGAGCTCCAGACCAAGACCGATGACCTATCTCATGCATAGAGTGCCTACTTACAGTCTTCTTCGGTTGAATTGATTCACAATCCGGAGGACATGGGACGGGACCGACTTCATTACATTAATAATCATGGAGTTACAGAGAAATCTGCAACTCCTTTTGCTTTATATGTGAAAACATTTCCCGTTATGAAAACGCCATGATACGCCGTTTCGTATCACCGTCTCTTTCCTTTTTCATTATTATAGGGAACAGCTGCCCCTCAAGTTAAAGGATGTTGGGGCAGTTGGAAAGCTACGGAAAACAAAAGGACTTATTTTGCAGATAAGATTAATTCTAACCATCCATTATTTCTTGAGTAGAATCACCTTGTACAGCTTCCATGCCTCTTACATAAAGGCAGCATATTCTTCATTGATTTTTTACGGAAGTCAACGTTATCCTCTATAACCTTATTTTTGAAAGAATTGTACTCTTTTTCAAAGTTTTTGGGGCATAAGTGGATAGACAAACAATGGCAAATAGAGAAGTTATTATACCACCCCATACTAAGATTCGTATTTATGAACTTGACTGATTATCGCATTGGCCAGATTAAGGAAATAACCTACATCTTCATCCTTGACATTGCTGTCGTGCTTAACATTGTCATCTTGATACTTGTAGAAGATAACAAGAGATTGAGTTATTGACGTAATAATTTCTGGCGTCGCACCTTTTGATTTAAGATATTGTTTTAAACTTGATGCTTGTTTTTCCAATGTAAATTTATTACCTACAACTTCTTGCAGATATCTCTCAAGCGATAGTCTTACATCATCAAGAGTTGAACGGCTACTACCTCCAGCGCTAATATTATTCATAGCCTCTTCATAGAGAAGCTGACTCTTTGAATGTGTGTCTAATAAGCCCTTGACATTATTAAGATTTCCAAATATCTTCTTTAATTCTGTGGAGCTATAAAATCTTTGTAATGCAGCCTCTATTTCGCCTTGGGCTTCCTTTGCAGTATAAAAATCAGTTTGATATGCCGTAAGATCTTTTCCATCATTACTTATATTTACACGGTGAATACATTCAATCGACTCTAACAGGTTTTTAACCATACTTGAATCATGCATATTGAGAAGGAATACCTTAATGTATTCCTTCTCAAATGCTTTTCTTATTTCTGTTCTAAATCTTACAGGCATATTATTTAAGTTTCCAGTTCTCCCATTGTCCGGCAACATTCTTGGATGGAATAATTGTTGGCGTCTGTGGTTTGCTGTTGATAACAATGGCCTCCTGACTCACATTTTCGATTACAAAATCACCAAGCTGCTTAAGTGTTGCTTCACCCTTGGTATCCTTTAATTCCTTGAGAAGATAATAAGTAAAAAGCCCATGACCTTCTTTTTTGTAAGGATAGGCAGTTTCATCACCTTGCGCAGCAGAGAACACAACCACATTGCCTACAGGCTCACCCCGATTAGCTTTCAAAGCGATACCACGAGCAGAAGCCAACATGCCACCCTCGCGCTTGGCACCACTGAAGCAAGCATCAAGAAATACGGTTACTTCTTCTGATGGTACAGAACCAAGATCCTTATAAAGTTGTTCCAAGGGATAACCTGTGCTTATATCGCTACCATAGCCATCCACAGGAAGAAGATATGCATTCTTTGAAGCTTCATCAGGAATGCCATGACCTGCATAGTAAACTATCGCCTTAGCCTTACCTTTTCTTGTTTCAAGGACTTTCGTCAACCATCCAATTTCATGTTTCATATCATTTAAAGTCGCATTGACTGTTAAATGCACAATTATCATTAGGAAGACCTAATACTTTTTTACAATATTCAGCAAAAACTTTTCCGTCATTTGCTGCAAATGGTACTACCGCTTCCTTGTTATATGACTCATTTGCAAATACCACAGCAAATGTATTATCAGCAGTACTTGTTGTGACTACTGGGACTTTATCGACATCAGATGTCAATGATGCCACCTTAATATCAAAGCTTGCGCTTTCCTGTCCTATTTCTTCTACCTTAATTTTATTTGCAGCCATAGACTGATTAAGTTGGAGGTCAATGTGCTTACTTTGAGCATATCTGCCATATTTCTCTCCTACATTTATATCTATAGGTATACTATTGCCCGTAAAATGATCAGTAACGATTAGTTGATACACCAATGACTTTGTAGCACCACCCGAAAAATTGCTGAATTCCTGAGATTGTGCATCTGAATTCATTACAATAACCCCTATAGGAGCTTTAAAGGAAACCTTTACATTTTCAGCATTACCATGGGTTAAGTTCTGTAACAAGACTTGAAGGTCGAACGGGCTTTTTCTTCTTAACGTGTTGCCGTTTGTAGATGTTATGGCATAGTCGACCACCTCAAGTTTTGGAGCCACGAACTGTTTAGTGTTTACAGTTAATTGAAGAGGATCTGTTCCTAATCCATGAGGTTCATTTACTTGTACGACTAAATCAGCAGTACCATCTTTCACACTCATATTCGCAGTAATAGGGACACTTACTTTTTCTGTTCCACCCGCACTTATGTTAGGTAAACTAATAGATCCCAACTGCAAGCCGCTTATTGCATCAGCACTTTGTATATTTGCTATACAACCATGAGCTGTTCCCTTACCTTTATTGGTTACCTCGAAAGACAAATAACATTTCTCGCCTGCGTCAATAGCATTATTACCATTCGGGTCAACAAATTTAAAAGATCTAGGAACAATCTCCAAAATAGGAGGACGGCTAGGATCGAATTTCTCTTTAGTGATTGGTGTGGATGCAATCGACTTTGAGTGACTTTGAGAGTTCGACTCAACAGGTTCATTTCGTCTACCAAGGAGTGACTCAATTCTTGAGTCAATCACCTCAACATCTTTAGCCCCTAGTTCCTTTGCCTTTTTGTAATAATACAAAGACTTTGCGGAGTCTCTCCATTCTCCTATACCATAATAGTATAGAGTTCCCAAATATACTGCTGCTATGCCAGAACCGTTGCTAACAGCTTTTTCTAACCAAACTTTAGCCTCTGTGTAGTCCCGCTTTAATCCTTCGAGACCATTGGCATAGTTAAATCCCATCAAGTACTGAGAGTAAGCATCACCCTCATTTGCCCTGATTCTAATCTGGGATAGAGATTGAGCGTCAACATTGATACCTATAAGTATCAATGAAAGTAAAAGCAAAAATTTTCTCATATGAAAAACATTTAATTATTTATCTATTTAAATCGCCTTGATAAAATTCTTCATCATAAAGTCCTTAGGCTCTCCCATCATTGAACTTGATGTATAAGCTATCATCAATTGTTTCCCCCAAAAAAAACTTCTGACAACATCGTGAACTGCATTCATCTTTGATTTACTCGTAGCAATAAGTCCTTCTTCATTTTTTCTTTCAAGAAAATCAAGAATGTAATTTAAATCGTTTAATTTTGTCATTATTATGGTTTTATACTTATCATTTTTTCTGAGACTTTTACTTCTGACGACCTTCTTATATCTAAAAGCCATTTCGCAAAAGTCTTATATGGAACATAACGCTTTCCTACTTCGTCCTTATTCACTTCCTCTGTACAGGTATATATAGGATTTATAGAGAATATTAAGTACAGGGTCTCGAATTCCGTTTTTTCATTAGAAGCTGTTAACTCATATTCGTCCGCAGAGGCATCTGATGGTGTTTTATGAAAAAACACGTAGTTTTGACCTCCCTTAATTTTGACGTTACCTTGGGAATTACTTGCAATGTATGGCAAAAAACATATTACAATATCAGACGTTTCATCATACATATATGCTATCAAATAGCCGTCTGTAGGCGCAAAGAATTGCAGATACATATCATCCCCGTTTTTAAAATCATCACTTTCGTACTTTTTAGTAGTGCCATTTCTTAATATCGCTGATGAAAATGTAAGCCTATTTTGAGGAAACTCTCGAATAACCCCTTCAAGAGTGACGATGACAACCAATGTACCATGTTCATACCTGATGTCATAAACCGGTTCTTTAGTGGTTTCTATCCATTCTCCTTTTACCTCACTACCACCTAGCGAAAAGAACCGATTTGATGATTCTCCGTTCGTAATGCTAAGAATAGTAGTATTATTCTGTGTAACTATAGTGCCAAAAGCATCCTCAATGGCCTTTATCTTTGCTCTGTTTTCAGCTATATGTTTGGCCTCTTCCAATGAAATGTTTTCAGGAGTATAATATGTATATGACGCTATAACACTCTCTGTTTTTTGCGGATAAACCACAATAGTAGTGAGTAACATCATTGAAAGTATAACCAAAATCCTAAGCATTTTACCAACCTAAAAGTTCATCAAGTTTATTATGTAATTCATTACCTTTCTTTTCCAAGTCTTTTTTCACAGCTTCTTTCGCAATCTTCTTAGCCATATCACTGTTATAAGCTATACGAACAAGCACCTCCTTGTTCTTGTTTGATAATTCACGATAAGCTTCAACAATGGAAATTGTCCTTCCAATACGTTGGCAGATAAGATTTTTTGCAGCAGAAATACTTTGAGTGATTGAAGATGCATCGCCTTCGTCCAGTTGTTTGTTGGCGACAGTATTTTCAACAAGAGCCGTGACTTCTGTTTGAATTTGTCCCGCTAGATTCTGCTTAGCAAGCTCAAGAGCCTGCATTTTTGCAGCATCATAGTTACCACCGACGCTCATAGCTTCACCCATAATGTATTTGGGATACATATCTCTATCATACTCATATTGCATCTGGTATGATTTGTCAAGTTGTTTTTCGAGAGGCAATGCCCCAGGAGCAGTAGTCCAACCCTCTTTTTTTAGTTTTTTAGCTTCTTTACGGGCTGTTTTAGAAGCTTTTGTATTCAGCTCACTTTTTGAGGCTTTAACAATAGCCCTGCGCTCATTCTGTTGTTCTTTAGTAATTTGTGCAGACATACTACACGAAAATCCCAGCAGGAACATAGCGACAATTACTTTTATCAGATTATTCTTCATGCTCTATAAAAGTTTGTCCAAGGACCCCGAACTGGACTGTTAAACAAAATATTCAATTTGACTGCCATAAATAAAAAAGCGCGGGATCTTTACTGTTACTCATCCCACTCTCAGAGGCTCTGGTAATGCCCACTACAGTCAGAACGAGCAACATAGAGCCCACGCAAGTATGTATACCACACCATTGGCATACCTTTTTATTAAAGGTATACCTCTGGCCTGGGATTTACACACCCATGAACATCTACCATTGCTATATTCTTTGACTATAGTTGAAATTTACCAGATTTCTGAGAGTCAAGAACAAAGCGCAGTAAACGCCTAATCCATATATGGTTCTCTATCAAGACACTACTCTTGAGCATCTATTCCCACACAATTACGGATTTCTGACATTAGCAGTCACCCATAGAGTTTCGGATAGAGTTCTATTTCGCAAAATTAAGAAAAAGTTTTGAGACACGTAAATTTTCAATGATTTTTTTCCTAAAAAATCTTAGCAATTATGATAGAAGCCTAACAATAGGCGAAATTTTATTTGAAATAACACAAGCAATGCAAGTTGTTTTATGCATCACTTAAAAAAAATACCAATATTAGTCATTGGTCATTTACATAATTCCACCATGCATAGTCAAGTATCCTCATTAATACAAAAACACAGACCTGTGCCACACCAATTATACAATGTATGACAATCACACCGCCATCCAGTCTAACAGTCCACGCCCCATATCGTCGAGTTCCAGACCAAGACCGATGACATTTCTTTTGTCAGCCTTGAATGGTTCCATATAGCTGTTGTCAAGAATCTGACGCACAGCGGACTCCTTGCCTCCATTATTCCGCAGTTTCAGTTCTATGACATAGATACGGCGAGGCGTGGTCACAACAATATCTATCCTGCCATTGGCAAGAACACGCTCAACGGAGACCTTGAATCCAATTGCATTGAAGATGGTACTCAGAATTAGGCGATAACGCTCTTCCATATCCATTGATGCCAGCTTCTTATTGCTATATGGAACATCGGCAATGAGAGACTTTAGCACTTTCATCGCATCCTCCAGTCTGCCCGCATCCATATGAGCATATAGCTGGGCCTGTAGCGACTGTATGTCTCCAGACTTGCGAAGCGTCAATGTGCTGGCAGTACACATTCATAGAGAGCCTGCCTCACTTCTTCGTTGGGGAATCCGAGATGATACACGTTTCCTTCTACCGACTTTATAGTGAGATAACCCGACTGATAGAGGAAGAGTTCAGCTCCACCTGCCGTCACGTCGGATGTCTCGATAACGTTGCGGATAATCATGCAGTCCTCAAAGTCGGCAAGGTGTATCTCCATATCATCAATGAATTTAGGCAGAAGGGTGGTAGCTCCCGACGATGCCCAATAATTTCTCAAACGCGACTGGTTGAGAGAGTTCACAAGACTATATGGATTATACACGTCCGTCATATTGTCTTCGCTGAAATGATAACCGTCATAATACTCCTTCAGCCTGTCGTGGGTTTCTTTCTCTGTCCAGCCGTTGACCTCTGCCATCCGCTGCAGTTCGGGCATGAAATTGCTGGTGATTTCCTGCTCGGTGATGCCGCAGATAGTGGCGTATTCTGGAAGGAAACTGATATTAGTGAGATTGTTGAGAGCCGAGAACAGTGAAATCTGCGTAAACTTGGTAATTCCAGTAATGAAGACAAGTTTCTCATATTCATCATTGGCCTTCAGAATTGCAAACACCTCACGATATACTGAAGTGCAGCCGCTGTGAGCGTCGGTCTTCCATGAGTGCTGCAAAGGGAAGTCGTATTCATCAATGAGCACGCAAACCTGCAGACCCGTATTCTCGAAAGCCGCCATGATTATGGCATTAAGACGGTCGGAGAGCTGGGCGGTAGACTTTGGCGTAATACCATATTTCTTCTCGTATTCACCAAAGCGGATATCGAGATAGGAAATGATACCATCTGCCGTAGCTCCTCCACGGCTCATATCAAGACGGATAACGGGATATTGCTTCCAGTCATACTCAAGGTCCATGATCTTCAGACCATCAAAGAGTTCTCTACGCCCCTCAAGATATGACTGAAGGGTGTCGATGAGCAACGACTTGCCGAAACGTCGCGGCCGACTAAGATAGACAAACCGGTCGCCATAGTTCACCAGATGCCAAACCAAGTCTGATTTGTCAACATATACAAAATCCTCCTGTCTTATTTTCTTGAACGACTGGATGCCGGCCGGCAGTCTTCTTCGGTTGAATTGATTCATAATCTTGCGGTATTATCTGTCCCGTTAATATCTAGCCACAAAAATACAAAGTTTTTTCGAGAACGCTAAAGAAACGCCGTGTTTTTAGATAAAATCGGTCATTTCAGAAGGGACCGGGAGCCGGGAAAAGCCACCCGCTTTGGAGCATCAGACTACCGACCTGATGAAAATGAATGGACTCAAAACAATATAAAAGGGATTTTTTCGTTTTTAACGTTGAGATGCTGTAACTTTGCACCAGTAAGCAGACGGATGACCCGACGGACAAAGAGCGGCAACCTATTTATCACCAAGGAACTGTCCATAACTGCAAAACAAGGACAGACTCCCCATAAAAGACAAGAATGAGAAAAATCTTTTTATACCTCATACTGAGCATCGTGGCGACCGCCACGGCAACCGCACAGGAGAGCCAGACGGAATACAATTTCCTGAGGCTGCCCGTGAGCGCTCATGCGGCAGCCCTCGGTGGCGACAACGTGAGCATCATAGAAGACGACCCGTCGCTCACGTTCAGCAACCCCGCACTGCTGTCGTCGGTAAGCGACAAGACGCTGAACCTCAACTTCATGACATATATGGAGGGGGCGATAACGGGAAGCGCGGCATTCAACAGGGTGGTAAACGACAAGGCATCATGGGCGGTTCTGGGACAATACATCAACTACGGCAAGATGAAGGAAACTGACCAGAACAACGTCCAGACGGGAGAATTCTCTGCACAGGAGATTGCACTGGCAGGAACCTTCAGCTATATGCTGGCAAAAAACCTCGCCGGAGGTATAACGGCAAGATGGGTGGCATCGTATATCGGCGGATACAGCTCCATGGCGGCTGGCATAGACCTGGGACTGAACTACTACGACCCGGAGTCGGAGTTCTCAGTGTCGGCAGTGGCCAAGAACCTCGGCGGACAGTTCAAGGCATACGACGAGGACTACGGCAAGATGCCGCTCGACCTGCAGATAGGAGCGAGCAAAAGATTTGCAAACATGCCGTTCAGAATCTCGGCAACGCTCGTTGACCTCAACCACTGGGACTACAGCTTCATAAACCACCTCGTGTGTGGAGTGGAACTGATACTCTCCGACCAGTTTTATGTGGCCGGAGGATACAACTTCCGTCGTGCACACGACATGAAGATAGCCGAGGGCACTGGTGAGGACGCCTCAAAGAGCAGCCACGGAGCCGGATTGTCGTTCGGAGCCGGAATGCAGCTGGAGAGGTTCAAGCTGCAGGTGGGATATGCCAAATACCACGTGTCGGCCAACTCGCTGCTCGTCAACGTGTCGTATTCTCTGTAATGACAAAACTCAAAACACCATAAAGAAAGAAATGGAAGCAAAGAACAATCGCATCGTTATCGCCATCGACGGATTCTCATCCTGCGGAAAGAGCACGATGGCAAAAGACCTCGCCAAGGATTTGGGATATATATATGTGGACACAGGAGCTATGTATCGCTCGGTGACGCTCTATGCCCTGCACCACGGCATGTTTGCCGCCGACAACACGATAGACACCGAAGCCCTGCAGAAGGCGATGCCGGAGATAAACATATCATTCAGACTGAACACCGAAACCGGCCGCCCCGACACTTTTCTCAACGGAGAATGCGTGGAGAAGGAGATACGCTCGATGGAGGTGTCGAGCCATGTGAGCCCGGTTGCCGCCCTGCCTTTCGTACGCCAGGCTCTCGTGAGACAGCAGCAGGAGATGGGCAAGGAGAAGGGCATCGTGATGGATGGCAGAGATATCGGCACTGTGGTGTTTCCCGATGCCGAACTGAAAATCTTCGTCACGGCATCTGCCGAGGTACGTGCACAGCGCCGCTACGACGAACTGAAGCACGTTCCACACGGGATGGTGTCGTTGCGTATGCCT
>ENA-OPCM01000784-OPCM01000784.1-human-gut-metagenome-genome-assembly--contig:-NODE-784-length-23052-cov-2.995304_pt1 | contig 23052 bp, 12 predicted proteins | sample MGYA00241252_ERZ501484 | MGnify/ENA primary metagenome ERZ501484 (study PRJEB25962, sample SAMEA2042583) | human gut metagenome | biome: human gut; feature: human-associated habitat; material: faeces...
TCTGCGGTGCAGCGTCACGGTGACTTCGGATATCGGCAAGGTGACCCTGAACAAGAGTGACCTGCTGCTCCGTACCGTGGGCACCCAGGAACGTCTGACGGCCACCGTTGCGGTGGAAGGCGGCGGCAGTGTGCCCATTACATGGGTCAGCAGCAACCCCGGTGTCGTTACCGTGGATGCGGATGGCGTGGTGACCGCCATTGCCGATGGAGAAGCCAAGGTCACGGCCCTTTCGCCTGCCGGACGCTTTGACGTGTGCAGCGTTGTGGTGGGTATGGCGGCGGAGAAGTACGAATCTGAAGCCGACCTTGCCGACGAGCTCAAGCTCCCTGACCCCTACGTTGCCGTAAGGCTGAATAAACTGGCATAAAGAAAAAGTACCCGCCCATGGCTGTTTTAGACGGCTATGGGCGGTTTTTGCGTGTATGGAAACGGATGCGCTGGGAAAAACTTGCCGAAGAGGAATTTTTTGCAAAAAATATTTTGCGTTGCGTGTTGCGGTGTACCTGACACATCCGGCTGCCTCCGGCAGGTGAAAAAGGACAAAATGGCCCGAACGTTGTTTAAGACAGGGGGCGGATGCCCCACGGAGTGGCAAAATCTCTGCAAAAAAGGCGGCTGTCCGGCTTGAATGACACATTTAACAAAAATTTTACGTGAAGTGATTGAATTTGCAACTCTTGACAGAAGGCGGGACAAACCATTATCCTTTTATCAGAGGAAAGTATTTTATGTCGCCAGACGTTGGAATGCCTGGTGTACAAGTGTGTGTCAGGAGGGAAAGAATATGTCCAACTACCGGAACCGAATCGGGGAAGCCATTGCCTTTGCCCGGAACGTGGCGGGCAGATCTCAGCAGGAGCTTGCGGATATGCTGGGGCGGGACAAGCGCACCATTCAGAAATGGGAGCGGGGCGAGATCCGCATTGCGCTGGAGGATTTTCTGGATGTATTCGATACTCTGCACCTGCCGGTGGGGCCCTATGAAATGTGGATCCGGCATCCGGAACTCTTTCCGCGCGGCATGGAGGATATCAAGGGCTTCAGCACCGAAAAGAAGCGGAGGACACTGGCGGATTATTATCTGCATCAGAAATACCTGTATTGGTCTCCATTTCACATTGCGGAATACGGTAGATCATTATCTGGGATTCCGGCTCCAAATTAAACTGTACGGAAGCATGATAATTCGTATTTTTACGTATAACCGGCTTCTTTAAGCGTAAAAGGTCGAACAAGGAATGACCTTCGCCCCAAAGTTCCATACGACGCTGCAGCCAGACTTCATCTTGAAATTGCTGTGGCGAAGTAGCTTTACTAACAAAAGAAGGGTCGCGATAGGCTTGCACGAAGTTTTCCAATGTAGATTTACCTGCCGCCAGATTTCCACTCATTGCTTCAGCTTCCGCTTTAATCAAATACATTTCTTCCACACGCATCAACGGCCAATCCGAAGCATTAGTCGTGTTCCCAAACACACTCTGATAAGCACCGAACTTAGTATTTACATATGGTTCAAGACCGAAATACTCAACAATAGAAGATCCTTCTATCGTTTCGTTGTCTATCAACGAAGATGTGTTATCCGGAGACAAAAACCATTGTTTACGAATATCAGTATCCGGAATCTGGTCATATAAATCCGTATTCACTTTTCTGTATCCGTCAGGAACACCTGAAGTATATCCATTCCCCGTAAAAGAACACAAATGAGAAGGCCAGTTTATAATACCGGTTTGTACAACATCATTATCCGGAGTGATCATGACACCCCATAACCAAGAATTTGCAGTAGCAGAATTAAATGTCGGAGTAGATACTTCTGCCAATGATTGCGGTGTTCCGCCGGCAATAGCTCTTTCTGCATCTTTTGCTGCATCAGCCCATTTCTGCATCAACAGATTGGCACGGGCACGCAAGCCATATACGACCGCTTCATCCAATTGGTCTTTATTCGCTCCATTATCAAAGCCGGCCAACAATTCTGCTGCCTGATTCAAATCGCTCATAATCTGATCATATACCTGCTGGACAGTAGCACGCGGATTGTTCTGCATTTCTTCGTCAGACATCTTTTCCGTTACAATGGGAACAGCCAAAGCATTTTCATGACCTGCATAAGTAAACTGATAAATCTGAACCAGATTCAAATAGTCATATGCACGAGCTGCCAAAGCCTGACCACGATAGATTTTCAAAGAAGCATCTTCTGTAGCAGGATCAATCAAGCTCAATACACTATTTGCGGCCTTCAGATGATTATAAAAAGTTTTCCAAATCAGTTCATCTGTAGAACTGTCATAAACACGATCTGAATAATTCTGAGAAGTATTGAACCAGTTATATCCTGTAACCAGTGCTACAAGATCCTGTCCTCCAGACTCCAAGGCCATAGAGACAGCCGGGACTCCATAATCATTATGATAGGTTGTCGCATCATCGGAAATCGTTCCGTAAGCATTCAATTTAGCAGCCATGGCATTTACTTCGGCCGTGACCAAATTAGGTCTGTCCTTGATCGTTTCTTCTTTCTGATTGTCAGAAACATATTGACCTTCAGGATATTTATCCAAATCGCAAGATGCCAGCAGCAGGGCGGCTGTTGCGAACATCATATATTTGTTTGTTAATTTCATATTCAAAAACAATTTAACGGATTAGAAATTCAATGATATACCACCCGAAATTGTACGGATCGGCGAATAAACATTATCAGAAGCGACATAACCTTGACGCGGATCCAGCCCTTTGCGGGCAGTCAACAAGGCGACGTTATCTGCAACAAAGTACAAACGCACGCCTTCAATCTGTAATTTACGAGTCAGGTTTTTCGGCAGAGTATAGCCGAATGTTATATTTTGAAGGCTCAGATAATCAGAGCTTGTCAAAAAGCGATCGGACAACCGGTTTGTATATTTATCATTTACATTCATACGGGGAACATCCGTATTCTTGTTCTCGGAAGTCCATACATTCAGCATGTCTTTATGCAAAGCACTACCCGTAGCAGCCGGGCTCATCATTTCCTGATATGTGTAGTCTAAAATACGGCCACCTAGCTGATAGGCAAATGAGAGCGACAAGTCAAAACCGTATGCCGTAAAACTTGTACCGAATCCTCCATATACTTTAGGAAGGATATCTCCTGTCGCAAAACGGTTTTCTGTAGCAGTGGAATAAGAAGTCGTAACCGTGTTGCCCTCAGCATCCGGCTTCAACAAAGCCCACTGGCTTTCTCCCGTTTCAGGATTTACACCGGCATACTTCGGTAAATAAAGCTGAAACATTGATTCATCTTCGCGATAGATACGACCTGCATCAATCATTTGGCCATTCAGCTCAGGCGCCAGCTCCAACACTTTGTTTTTGAAATGAGTCAAATTCAAATTTACGCTCCATGAGAAATCTTTTGTTTCGATAATATTCGAATTCAAATCGATTTCAACACCACGGTTCACCATAGAACCGACATTTTCCGGAAAACGGGAATATCCCATCGAAGCCGCAACCGGTTTGAAATAAAGCATATCCGTAGTCTTACGAGAGAAGTACTCTGCAGAACCACTCAGTTTGCCTCCCCAGAACGTAAAGTCAAAACCGGTATTAAAACTATGAGAAGTTTCCCATGTGATATCTTTATTTCCTTTATAATATAGAGAAGTTGAGAAATCTCCATTACTGTTTGCCAAAGTAAACTGATCCTGATACGGATAGTAGTTGCGATACAAACCACCTTGATACATCAAATTGTCATTTCCCTGCAAACCGTAACTGATTTTAAACTTCAACATATTAATCCAACTTTGATTTTCCAGGAAAGCTTCTTTATTCAATAACCAACCTGCACCGACAGACCAAAAGTTACCCCAACGATTATCCGGATGGAAGCAAGAAGAAGCATCACGACGATAAGAAGCCGAACCGAAATATTTCCCATCATAATCATACTGAACGCGGAACAACCAACCTTCAGTCGCATAATCTTTTGAATAAGATGAGTTATACTGATTTGAAATACCATTATCCAATTCCGGGACATTCGGGTTATACAGTTTTTCACGCTGGCCATACAAATATTGGTATTTATAGTTATAATTTTCATGACCGGCTAAAACATCCAGATTGTGTACATCATCAAACGTTTTATTGTATGTCAATAAATACTGCTGATTAACACTGAATGTACGTTGGGTTGAAACAGAAATCAAACCACCGACACCTGTCGTTTCCGAATATTGTCCATAGAACGGATTCACCATATCGGTATTCCGAACGTTATTGGCATCCACTCCAATATTCACCTTGGCCTTGATGCCACCCCAGATATCAACATCTGCAAACCATTTGCCGCTAACTACGTCTCCGGAATATTTCATCTTGTCCAACATATAGCTGGCCAACGGGTTAGCATTAGGGATAGTATTACGAGATCCATTCGTATCTTGTCCTTTCTTCCCATAATCATAACGTTGGAAGCCACGGTTATCAGTCATTATATTTCCCTGTGCATCACGGATATACATCGGATATATCGCCCCCATAATATTAGAGGCATAAAATATGTTCGCATTTGAAGTTCCGCCTTCTGTATCCTGCTCACGGCTATCATAGTGAGTAAATGAAACATTAGCACCCAACTTCAACCACGGTTTCACTTGATAATCCGCTTTCAAACGAGCTGAATAACGTTGAAAACCTGAATTAGGGACGATACCCTGATCATCCAGATAACCAGCAGACATATAATAGTTCATTTTGTCAGAAGCACCGCTAACGCTTAAATTATATTCCTGGCGAACATTATTTTCGAAAATTTCATCCGACCAATTATCCGGAATATAATAATAGGTTCCATCGGAATAACCAAGCGTAGCTTTCGGATTCAGTTTTCCATCCATACCGATCAACAGTTCTCCTGTCGGAACAGAATATACTTGATATCCTAAATAAGTTCCGGAAAGCAAAGCTTGATTAGCATATGCATTGGCACCGGCCAGATCACCAGCTGCGGCATAACCTTTCAAGTCTGCATTATAAATAGAAGAATAATTCAATTCATAAAATTTAGCAGGGTCATTAATTGTTTCATAATTAGGTACTCCTCGTTTATTCACACCCCATTTTGCATCAAGACTGACACGAGCTTCGCCACTTTTACCTTTTTTAGTAGTAATCAAAATGACACCATTAGCACCACGGCTACCATAGATGGCGGTAGAAGAAGCATCCTTCAATATGGTAATATCTTCAATATCGGCCGGATTCAGCGAAGCCAAGGGGTCTTGTGCAATCTGAAAGTCACCTGAAATACCAGAAGAAGCAAATTCACCGGTAGAAGCCTGCGGGATATTATCAATCACATATAAAGGTTGGTTATCGCCACGCAAAGAACTGGCGCCACGAATCGTAATAGAGGAAGCAGCGCCCGGAGTAGCAGATGCTGTATTTACTACCAAACCGGCAACTTTACCATCAAGCAGATTGTCTATAGATGTCGCTTTCATAGCCTCATTACCATCCGGACGCATGGTAGTCAAAGCACCGGTCAAGTCACCCTTGCGAGCCGTACCGTAAGCCACGACGACAACTTCATCCAATTGCTGCAAGTCGTCTTTCAATGTTACATTAATATTGGTACGATTACCTACTTTTATTTCCTGCGTTGTATATCCAATAAAAGAGAATACCAATATAGAATTGGAATTTGGAACAGAAACAGTATAATTACCATTTACATCAGTTATGGTACCACTGGCAGCACCTTTTACATGTACGTTTACACCAGGCATCGTTTCACCATTACCATCGTACACAATACCTTTCACTTGAATGGCCTGAGCGAGAGCTGTGGTTACAGCCAACAGACATAGCACCATCACAAGCATCGCCTTTTGAAGTCTTTGTCTCATAGAATTAAATTTAAATAAATATTGTCGTTTCAACGCTGCAAAATTGCAAAACAATCCAAAAACCGAAGTACAAAAATCACTATTAATAGGTCTAAAAATCACTATATTTTCATTGATAGTATTTTTAAGGACTCCAGTTTCTGAAATAAAGCATTTATGCCCATTTCATCGGTATTACATTCATTTCCAACCAGGAAAAAAATTCATAAACTTCACTATACGAACAAGAAATCTATCGTTTATTCAAAATCAGACATCCATTCTGATAGGTTACACGATAGCTTTTCCCTTTTTGAGTCTTGAAAATCAGCACAGCGTCCCGATATCTCAATATGCAAGGTGTTCCCGCATAAGAAATAATGTCAACCTGTCGCAGCTTTCCATCTTTCCAGCATACATCCAATGAAAAATTTCCACGGGCACAAAGTCCGGACACAGAACCGTCACTCCAAGCATCGGGCAAAGCTGGCAACAAGTGAATGAATCCCATGTGACTTTGCAGCAGCATTTCCGTAACACCGGCTGTGCCACCAAAATTCCCATCAATCTGGAAAGGCGGATGCATGTCCCAAAGATTATTCAATGTTCCGTGTTTTAAGAGATTACCAAAAAGTTTATAAGCATGATTACCATCGTGCAGACGCGCCCACTGATTAAGTTTCCAACCCATACTCCAACCGGTTGCTCCATCACCCCGGTGTTCCAGCACCACTCTGGAAGCATCGGAAAGTTCAGGGGTGGTTATCGGTGATACCGTATGCCCGGGATGCAAGCCAAAGAGATGGTTCACATGACGATGCTGGTCTTTCGGATCATCCATATCACCAGACCATTCCATCAGCTGGCCATAGCGCCCAATTTTATAAGGAACCAACTTCTCCAATACCTGCTCCCAGTATTTGCGTTCTTTAGCATCCACCCGCAGCACTTTGCTGGCATCGATAGCATCAAGTAGAATTTCACGGACTACTGCATGTACGAAGGTTGCTCCCTGGTCTACCGGACCATGTTCAGGAGAAGTGGAAGGAGCCGCAGTATAGGTACCGTCGGGTTTATGCCATAAGTAATCTACGGCAAAGTTTGCACTACTTTTAATCAGTTCATAACCGATTTCTTTGAGAAACTTCACATCTCTGGTGTAATCATAATACTCCCAAATGTGTGTTGCCAGCCATGGTCCTGCCATAGGGTTGAAATTCCACGACATATTCTCACTCTCCAACGGTGTAGTAAAACCAAAGATATTTCCAGAAATGGAAGCCGTCCAGCCACGAGCCCCAAAATATGCCTGAGCAGTCTTCTCACCAGGTTTTACCAAAGTACGGATGAAATCTATGAGCGGTTTCATGCATTCGCTCAGATTGGTAGAACATGCCGGCCAATAGTTCATCTGCAGATTGACATTGTTGTGATAGTCCACACGCCACGGACCATCTACATTATTATGCCATATACCTTGCAAATTGGCAGGAAGATTGCCGGGACGAGAACTAGCTATCAACAAGTAACGACCAAACTGATAGTACAATTGTTCTAAATAGAAATCTTTTTGACCTTCGCGATAACGACTCAAACGTTGAGTAATCGGCATATCACGAAAATCAGATGAATTTGTCAAGTTCAGTTTCACACGGTTGAACAATGCTGTATAATCTGCATAGTGAGCTTGATATAACGCTTCATAGCCTTGTTTTTCTGCCTCATTTATCCAATAAGCTGTCGTTTCTTCCGGATTTACTCCCACATACGTTTTCGGATTAGTGAAGTCAGGGTTGAAATTAATCAGATAGTCAGTATCAGCTGTAATCAGAAATACCACCTCATCCGCTCCTTCGATAAGGAGTTGGTCATGAGTATTCGTTACAGTTCCACCTTGCGTTAAAACCCGCATACGCACTACATACTCCATACTATTATTATCTAATCTGGCTCGAAAAACCAATCCATTTTTCCCTTCAGGTTGTAAAGAGCCTGCCGAAACCGGATTAGGAGCATAACTGAATCTAAGATTCTGTTTAGCAGGGCGGTCAGCACTATAACGCATCACCAAAACGTTTGCAGGATAAGATATAAATGAAGTACGCTTATATTTTACTCCATCTTTGCAAAATTGTACTATTGCACGGGCTGAATCGAGCGACAGTTCACGGCGATATCCGCTTATCCCAATAGTACTTAGTCCTGTTTCTATGTAGAATTCTCCCATCGTCGTAAAGTTACCGAACCGGAATGGGTCTTCTTTATAAGATTCATATGGAACTGTACTGTTGAAGTTCTGGCAGGTCAGACGTTCGACCTTTTCTTGATTACCTTCAGTAAAGGCTTTACGAATCTCGTCAAGAAGATAAGCAGACTGCTTATTTACATTCCAATAATACGCCGCTCCCTTAGCGGTATTCGGTCCTCCTCTCCATAAGGTTTTCTCGTTAAAGGTAATACGTTCGGCTTCTACTGATCCTAAAATATTAGCACCTATACTGCCATTGCCCAAAGGCAAGGAAGCTGATTCCCATTCTGCATCCGGATTCTTAGCATGGTCTCCAGCTGAAATAGGTTTCTTATCCTTCCATAATTCCGGATTTCCACCATACCATACAGCATGACCGTTTAACGTCGTGGGAGTATCAAACCAGTAAGACAAGGGTGGTTGTATGCCCTGACCATAAACGCCAAGGCTCATTAACAATCCTATAAATATAATCCTGTTTCTTTTCATATTATCCATAAAGTACATACCAAGCAGCTCACACAAAAGAGAATCATAGCAATGAGTTGATTCCTGCGATAGCATTTCCGCATCCACTTCTTCCATCTCTGTTATTTCCTGATTTCCTCTACTACTGCACGCTGTAAAGAAAGTGAATTTTCATAATCACAGTCGGTGGCCAAATCCCATGACATCACACCACGCATGTGCTGGCCGAGCGGTTACCCAACTATGAATCGGCAACATACTGAAGAAAGTTTCGTCCAACTTATCTTTCAATTCAGTACCCAAATACATATTAAAATAGGCATTCATAAATGAATAATTTAAATTTCCGAATCAAAGAGACAGGAAAAAACATTAGAAACGTTCCCTCAGAACTGCTTGCACACTACATTTTTAATCTTTCCTTTAAAACCGTTCAAGCCATCCCCTATTTGTTGTAAGGGAAATATCAGTGTCTCCTGATACTCCATATACTCCATACGCTTATACTGCTGACAATAGACTTTCTTGGTGCGGCCTTCCAGACGTTCCTGCAACTTACCGTTCACATAAAGGGAAGTCCCCTTGTAATCACCTTCTATACGAATATCACTCCACACACCTTCGGGCAAATGATAGGAATGAAACACAAATGTATAGCCGTCACGACTGAAAGCCAGGCAGCCTTTGTTTTCCCAATTGGCATACACCACAGAATGAGGTCCCTTGAATAGTATGGAACTATTGGGAGCATTCTCATCGGGACAAATTTTGAAAGATACAGCATACGGATACCCCACTTCTTGTAACACAGTAGAAATAGAATCGGTTCCGCTTAGCACACAGACTTCCCCGGCAGGGGTAAGTTGCACTTCACCAGAAGCAGTCTGACATACACCTGACGGTATCCGGCCTAACAGATTCACGCCGGGAGCTTCGGGCATCTGACGACATAAATCCTCAAACTGTTCAAAAGAAACCTGACAATTGCTGCCTTTCCACATCTTTTCAGCCAATACCTGTAGGGCTGGGAAAGAACGCACATGCACGTCTTGTTCTGATATACCGTTGCCGCACTTATCATTCCACACGGCAAACATGCCTCCCAGTACTCCAACGGTACCTTCGGGCAATGTCAACTTTTTATTAATCAACCATGGTGACCAAGTTTCATACAACCATTGATGATCCAGAAAATCACGGTAATAACCTGCTGAGGGTACAATATAAAGATAAGTGTCACAAGAGTTAATCAACTTATATCCGTCTTTTAAAGATGCTTCCGGGTCTATCCAGTCATACGACCATGCATTGACAGTTACTCCTTCTGCCTGCACAGGTGTCTTTCCCGGGAGCCATTTCAAGCCACCCCACATACGGGGATTTTTACCGTATTTCGCAATGTATTTCAAATACCGGTCCGTGAAATAACGATACTGTTCAGCCTCCTTTTTATTATACTCGTCTGTTCCTATATGTACGTCCGGACCGATAAATACCGGTGAGTCTCCACAAAGATATTCGTCCAACAATGTATCCACAAAACGATAAGTCTCCTCTTTATAAAGATCAAGATGATCCATACCATATTCTTGACTGGCTATTTCCGGCTTATAATGAGCAAAAGCCAGAGAGTGGGCGGGGATGTCTATTTCTGGAATAATGTTTACTCCATAAGCTTTCCCCATCTTCTGTAACTCTATAAATTCTTTTTTGGTATATGACCCGTCCTTGGATGTCAATCCTGGGAAACGTTCACTCTCTAACCGAAAAGCAGCATAGGTTTTATTCCAATCATTCTCAAAAAATTGCGGAAACCCATTATCATTCAAATGTATTTGAAACTCATTCATCTTGTAAAAAGACAATATCTTTACATATTGCTTCAGATAATCCATCGTGAAGAACTTTCTGGCAACATCCAGCATAAATCCTCGATTAGGGAATTGAGGATAATCGCGTGCAGTACCTTTAGGAAGAGTACCTTGATGATTAAAAAGGATCTGCAGCAAACTGCGCGTACCCCAAAATACACCTTTTACGGCAGGAGCTTTTATACAAGCATAACCGGAAAAGTCAAGCACATATCCCTCTTCTCCCAACTCCTCATCAGGTGGAGTGAGGGACAAGCAAATATCGTTCTTACGAGGTTTGCCGGTACGCAAAGTATAATCCCACCCCATCAATTCCTTCAAGTCTGATATAAGAATACGAGCTGTGGACTCTAACGCAGCCTTATCGGTTGTGCGAATTACAATGCTGCCTCGTACAGGCAAGGAAAGAGTTCCACCTGTTCCACGCCATTGTTGCAAAGCCGGAATAACTTGCGGACAAGATTCTTGGGCAATAACAGAAAGGCTTATACAAAACAATATGATAAAAAATAAAATTCTCTTCATAAACAATTGATACTATTTAAAATTCCGATATGTCAAAAGTGCCTCATCATTTTAAAGGACGTATTTCAAAACTAAACAGATACTCTTTTACAGGCACCAAATAAGGCGCCAGTACCCCCGGTCCGCAAGTAGCCGTTCCCACACCGCTTTGCAAAGCGTCAAGATGAACGGTCACCGTGCCATTTCTTTTCAACTCGTTAATGTGCCCGGCAGCATCTATATTCTCATCAGTGAAAGGAGATACACTAAATTCAAATGGCTTCTCCCCCCACACAGACAATCCTTTTTCTAATTCATCGCTAACTTGCATCCAACGCACGTCTGTTCGATTACCGGTAGCCTGAGGACGCACATAATAATGAAACATTCGTTCTGCATCAGTATGATAAATACCGATACGCCCCGAAAGTTTTCGGTCAGCATAAGTCTCATGCTCTCCTCGGCCCAAATAAGTGACACGATTAAAACTGTGGGGCATTTCAAAAACCAGCCCGACACGAGCCAATGAACTGACAAACGTTGTATCCGGAACAAAACGGGTTTGTACAGACAATATTCCATCCTTGCGAATGGTGTATTCAAATGTAGCAGACCCTATTGTATCATTTTTATCATTCAATAATTTCACTTCACTGTAAGTAGTGTGTCCTGATGTTTTTACAGATAATACACGTTGGACCAAATGATTTAGCCCTAATTTGCGCCAAACCTTTGCGCCTCCCTTCTTTTCACGGTTGTCATTGTCCGTTGCAGGGCGATATAAACTCAGCCGCACAGGCGAGGCAAGATATTCCTGTCCTTCATAGATGTATGATGTTAATGCTCCGGTTTTCGGATCAATCTGAATTTCCGGTTTTTCAGACAGTTTAGCCAATGTCGGACGATACTGACTATTGGCAGGCAAGACAAACTGATCATAAGCAACCTCATCATCAGTTCCGATGAAAGCACTTTTCTTCTTAGGCGTCCAGCTTAAATTCAGATAAGCCTCACGGATATTCCAGGGTAAGCGTACGCCTCCCAATGAAACTTCAGTAGTGGCATGTGGAGCAACTTCTATAGACTGTTCCCCTTTCGCTAACATTTTACCATTATCTCCCACTATGCTCCACTTCAACACATAAGCATTCAGATTGGTAAAGTCATACCAGTTTTTGATAGCGATGGTTAAATTTTTAGGATCTTTGAGCGTGCATTTAATATATTGATAAGCTTTTTTTACCTCTTTTAAATGAGGATGCGGTTCCCGTACAGCATTCACCAGCCCATTACAGCAAAAGTTACCAAAACTTGGTATATTTTCCGGTCCGTAATCACCGCCATACGCCCAATACCATTTACCATGAGCATCCACCTCTCTGAATGACTGGTCGACCCAGTCCCAGATACAACCGCCTTGTACGACAGGTTCGCTCTCGAACACTTCCATATATTCCTTCAAACCGCCTCCACTGTTACCCATTGTATGCAAATATTCCGTCATAATGAAAGGGCGGTATACTTTCGGACTTGTCTGATGGGCATAAGCCAACAACTCATCCACACTACGATACATGCGACAGTAAATATCAGTATTATATTGTTGTTCAGCACGTTCATACTGAACTGGACGACTTTGCTCTACTGATTTCATCCAATCGTAAGTGCGTTCAAAATTAATACCATTACCTGCCTCATTTCCTAATGACCAGATTATGATGGCGGGATGATTTTTTGACCTCTCGTACATCCGTTGTACCCGATCCATATGGGCTGGAAGCCATGTGCTATCCTTAGCAAGCGAAGCTGCTCCATACCCCATGCCATGCGACTCAATGTTTGCTTCATCTATTATATACAGACCGTAAAGATCACAGAGATGATACCAATACGGATGAGTGGGGTAATGCGAATTTCGCACTGTATTCAGATTATTCTGCTTCATCAGACGAATATCCTGCTCCATCAGTTCCTTGCTGACTGTACGTCCCAATTGAGAATGTTCATGACGATTTGCCCCTTTTACCAATATGGGCACACCGTTTATGCAAAATCGTCCATCTTTGATTTCCGAGGTACGAAACCCTACGTTGCACCCTGTCAGATGTATGATTTCTCCTGAAGTATCTTTTAGAGAAATAATCAATGTATAAAGATAAGGATGTTCCGCACTCCAACGTTTCACTTTCGGTAAAGTCTCTTTCTCAAAAAAAATGAAATTGCCGCTTTCCTTGCTTTGAACCGGACAATCCTTTTCCAGAATAGTTTTTCCGCAAGCATCTTCTAACCGATACGATAATGTGGCAGCACCTTCAGCCTCCCCTCCTATGGTTGTTTCAAGAGCAAAAAGCCCATCCGTATACGTTTCTTTATCTAAAGTGGAAGTCACTTGATAGTCTGCAATATATTGCTTGGGAGTACTATACAGATAGATATCACGTTCTATACCGCTCAATCGCCACATATCCTGACATTCCAGGTATGATCCCGCACTCCAACGATATACTTCCAGGGCAACTGTGTTCTCTCCCTCTTTTACATATGGAGTAATATCCCATTCAGCAGGAGTCTTCGAACCTTGATTATAGCCCAATAGATGCTCATTTACCCAAATATAATAGAATGAGGTAACGCCCTCACAACAGATGACGGTCCGGCGATCTTTCCAATCCAATGGTAAAGTAAAGCTACGCCGATAAGAACCTACCTCATTTTCATCATATGGTACTAGTGGTGGATTTTTCTTAAAGTTAAATAGCGGGTCATCGAATTCGTAGGATTCATTCACATAAATAGCAGTTCCATAACCTTGACGTTCCCAGTTTCCAGGCACTTTGATGTCAGCCCATCCACCCGTATAATATCCAGGCTTATAAAAGTCTTTGGGCCGATTATCAGGATTCTTTACCCAAGAAAATTTCCATCTCCCGTTCAGACTCATATAATAGCGAGAATTTTCATAATCTCCTTGACGGATATTTGTAGCTTTGTCGTATGGCCATACATAAGTATGAGGCCGTAATTTATTTTTTCCAATAGCATATTGACTTTGCCATTCGGGAACAGTAGCCTGAGCAGAAAGTCTACCGACTCCAAAGAATATTCCCACAATGAGGGAGTGTAGAAAAATTTTATAGATGTAATTCATCGTATAACAAAGGTATTAGTTATGATAAATAGTTTTTTGCAAAAGTATCCGTTCCACAATGAATGGAAGGTATAGAAATATCTTTTTTTGCTCCAAAAATGACTATTTCACTCATTATCGTATAATCCTCCTATGCTCTATAAACAGCGTTAATTTATTGGTACAAATCTTGATATACAATAAATTACTGATACCAAACTTGACGGCGATTATACTTGTTAAAATAGCGGAATAAATTTATAAGATTATTTGCATTATTGAAGCAAAAACAATATTTTTGTTTTACTTTTTTATACTATGAAGAAAATTTTATTAACTGTACTTGTTTGGATATTGCCAACCGTCTTATGGGGAAAGCAACTAAGTGACAAACAATATATATTTCAACGGATTGACGTACGTGAAGGACTCTCTTATCAAGTCAACTGCATGACAGTCAGCCACCGTACAGGTCATGCCTGGATGGGGACCAAAAACGGTATCGGACGCTTCGACGGATATGAACAAAAGAAATATTTGAATTGCAATATAGACCAATTGGTAGAAGACCGCAATAATAATATTTGGGCACTTGGCAGCGAAGGAATTTTTCTGTATGATGCGGTCAATGATACCTTTTACCGGGCATGTGACCTAAATGGAAACCTTATATCAGCCTCCTCCATCTGCCTTTGGGATGACGGTGTTTTTTTCGGAGGATTTGACAAATTATACAAATATGATTATAAGACTGGGAAAATCGCTCTTTTCCGTTCGATTACTTCCAATATAAAATTCCAAATCACCGATCTTTACCGTTTTGACAGTCATACCCTGTTGGCTGCCAACCGTTGGGTGGGAGCTTTGCTGATAGATATTCGTACCGGACACACACGTGATGTCCCATTTGATTGTCGCGACGTAGTTACGATGCTGCCTGATTCTAAAGGTAATTTTTGGGTGACTCCGTATTGTAAAGGAGTGCAATGTTACAATAAGAATGGTAAACTTCTTCACACCTACCACACAGGCAATTCATCAATGCAGAGTAACATTGTGCTTGCATTGGCTGAATATGATGGCCACATCTGGATAGGTACCGATGGCAAAGGAATTGCCGTTCTAAATCCTGAAAACAATCAAATGGATGTATTAACACATATTCCGGGAGATGCCTATTCTCTCCCCAGCAATTCTATTTTGTCTTTTTATGCAGATCCGGAAAATGGGATTTGGGCTGGCAGCGTACGCAGTGGAATGTTCAATATTAAGGAAGTAGGCATCAAACTATATGCAGATGCACTCCTTAATGCCGATTATGGACTCAGCGAGAAATCTGTATTAAGCCTTTATCAAGAACAAAACGAAAAGGATATATGGATAGGAACGGATGGTGGGGGACTGAATGTGTTTAATGCCGATACCAATAAATTTCGCCATATTCCATCTACATATGGAGAAAAGGTAGCCTCCATCACGGGTGTTGATAAAAACCACCTTTTGATATCACTCTTTGGCAAGGGGATATTTTTCTATAATAAGCAGACTGAACATTGTACTCCTTTGGTTATTGTAAATGATGACATTAACAACCGATTGTGCCAACAAGGCAAGACAGTCAATCTTATGCAAAATACACCGGAAACTATCTTACTGCTTTCCGAGAGTCCATACAGTTACAACTGGAAACGGAAAACATTCACCCCCATTCATATAAACCACCTTAAAGATGCCATAGTAGGTCAGTTGCTCCCGATATGTGTAAAGGAAACATTTTCTTACCTGCATGATTCCAAATGTATTTATCGTATAGACCATAATGACAATACCCTGCACGTCCTCTATCACTGTAAACAAGATACCATGATCCATTCGGCTTCAGCTGACGAGAAAGGCATTATCTGGATAGGAGGAAACTACGGGTTGGGCAGTTTCTCGCCCAATGACGGTTCATATACTCATATTTCAAACTCGTTGATTAACGAAGCAATGTCTGTTGCCAGTGACCAGCATGGACGATTATGGATTGGTAATAATGAACGTTTGCTTTCCTGGATGACCACCCAAAAGCGCTTTATCCTTTACGGTGTTCCAGACGGAGTCGCTCCTAACGAGTATCTGCCGAAACCCCGTTTACTTTCATCAGAAGGAGATGTATATTTGGGTAGTGTAAATGGATTATTACGCATTGCTTCCACACTTCCCAAAGAGCACCCGGAATCTCCGGTGCTTGAACTATCTGATGTATTTGTTGGCGGTGATCGCATGGAATATATTTCAGGCAGGAAGCCTGTTTTAAAAATTCCGGAGCAAAGCAGAACGATAACGATTAAAGTAAAGGCACACAATAAAGATATATTCCGTAAGCCTGCCTATTGTTACAATCTGCAAGGATATGAAAAAGAGCCTATCTATTCTTATTTGCCGGAACTGACACTGAATACGCTGTCGGCAGGCACCTATCAGATAACTGCTTCATGCACTACCCGTTCCGGCGAATGGACAGATAATTACCCCATTATTGAACTTATCATACTCCCACCTTGGTACCGTACATGGTGGTTCATATTAACATGCATACTGACTGCCTTGTCAGCAGTGGGCTTATCCGTTTACAGCTTTTTACGCCGCAAAGAGAATCGAATGAAATTAGATATCAATCATGAGCTGCGTACACCTCTTACGCTAATCCATGCTCCTTTAAAACAACTGATAGAACAGTTTCCTGCCAAAGATGCCCGCTATAGGGTTCTACAGAATATTGCCCGACAGTCTGAGCGCATGAAGAATTTATTAAACATGGTACTTGATGTACGCAAAATGGAAGTCAGCCAAAGTACCTTGCATATAGAAAGCATCAATCTGGAAAAATGGCTGGAAGAAGTAGTTGAAGACTTTATACCCGAGGCTACCCAAAAACATATAACACTCACCCGTCAGCTGTCAGCCGGAATAGAATCATTCTATTGTGATAAGGAAAAGTGTACTACTATAATAACCAATTTATTAATTAATGCAATAAAATACAGTAATGAGGGAGGAGAAATCAATATTATTACTTCATTATCCGAAAAGAAAGACAGAGTGCGTATTTCTGTTTCAGATCAAGGTCCGGGGCTAAAAGATATTGATGTCTCGAAACTGTTTACACGTTTCTACCAGGGTGAGAACAGTCGTCCCGGATCAGGCATAGGACTTTCGTACTCAAAAATTTTGGCAGAACAGCAAGGCGGCAGTGTCGGCGCACTCAATAATGTTGAATCTGCAGGTTCTACTTTTTGGTTTGAACTGCCACTAAACATTAAGCCTGGCAAGCTTATTTTACAGCCACAACCTTATCTTAACGAATTGCTTGCCTCTGCTGAAAACATTGAGAGTGTACCAGACGAGCCTACTTTCAGATCCGAAACTAAAGATTATACCATTCTGGTGGTGGATGACAATATGGAATTAGTAGATTATCTGACTGATGCGATGAGGCCCTATTTTAAAGACGTGCGCACAGCTTATAACGGTGAAGAGGCGTTAGAGATGTGCAGGCAGTGGCATCCGGATGTTATAATCAGCGATATACAGATGCCTAAAATGAACGGGTACGAGTTGTGCAAGCGAGTTAAGGAAGAATTAGACATCAGCCACACCCCAGTCATTCTGCTTACTGCTCGAAATGATGAAGCAAGCCGTATATTCGGTTATAAAAATGGAGCCGATACTTATCTTACAAAGCCGTTTGAGATAAGTATGCTCTACACAGCCATATATAACCAATTGAAAAATCGTGAGCGTATAAAGAAAAAGTATATTAGCAGCAAAACAGCACCAACACCAGAAGAAAGTACATTTAGCGCCGCTGACGAGAAGTTCTTGAATACAATGAATCAGATTATTACTGAAAATATCGACGAGCCTAATATGGGAGTTCCTTTCCTATGTGACAAACTCGGTATGAGCCGTGCCTCACTTTATAATAAGTTAAAGGCATTAACAGGTATGGGAGCAAACGATTATATAAATAAATTGCGCATTGACAATGCTATCAACCTACTACTAAACAGTTCATTAACAGTAAACGAAATAGCAGACCGGGTCGGGTTCTCTACCCCCCGCTACTTCAGTGCAGTATTCAAGAAAAACATGGGATGCTCTCCTACCCAATATAAGGAAGAACAATTCAAAAATAATGTACAGAATATATAAGTCAACAGGACAAGAATGTCCACCGAAGGAAAAAATATTGGAATAATTGAAGCTACATCTTAGCGGCACATTATATCGAAAGCCGGACACAAAGTCCGGAAAAGCATTCCGGCTGGCAGTCTGAGTTAATAAAAAATAATATGCAGCGATTGAAGGCAAAACAATGATAAAATTGTATCTTTGCATCGTTTTATGTATTGAAAGAATAAATAATAACAACGATATGATAGCCAGAATCAACGAGCTTCTGCAAGAAGTAGAAGCACTGAAAGCCGCTAATGCCGAGGAACTGGAAGCACTGCGAATCAAATACCTCAGCAAGAAAGGAGCCATTAACGAACTGATGGCAGACTTCCGCAACGTGCCTGCCGACCAGAAGAAAGAAGTAGGCATGCGCCTGAATGAACTCAAGAACAAGGCACAGGAAAAGATTGCCGCTCTGAAAGAACAATTCGAGAGCCGGGACAACGGTTGTGAAGACCTTGACCTTACCCGTTCGGCCTATCCCGTGAAATTAGGGACACGCCATCCGCTCAGCATCGTAAAGAACGAAATCATCGATATATTTGCCCGTATGGGATTCAACATCGCCGACGGTCCTGAAGTGGAAGACGACTGGCATGTATTTTCCGCCATGAACTTTGCCGAAGACCATCCGGCACGCGACATGCAGGATACTTTCTTCATTGAAAACAATGCCGAGAATGTATCACACAATATCATACTGCGCACACATACATCCAGCGTGCAAAGCCGTGTCATGGAGAATACACAACCGCCCATCCGCATTATCTGTCCGGGACGCGTATACCGTAACGAGGCTATCAGCTATCGTGCACATGCTTTCTTCCACCAGGTAGAAGCGTTGTTTATAGACCGTAATGTATCGTTCACCGACTTGAAACAAGCTCTGTTGCTCTTTGCACAGGAAATGTTCGGCAAGGATACCAAGATACGCCTTCGTCCTTCCTACTTCCCGTTTACGGAACCAAGCGCCGAAATGGACATCAGCTGTAATATCTGTGGCGGCAAAGGCTGTCCTTTCTGTAAAGGAACCGGTTGGGTCGAAATCTTAGGTTGCGGTATGGTAGACCCCAATGTACTGGAACTGAACGGTATTGACAGCAAGATATACAGCGGATACGCTTTAGGTATGGGTATAGAACGTATTGCCAATCTGAAATATCGCGTAAACGACCTGCGCCTGTTCTCGGAAAACGACACGCGCTTCCTGAAAGAATTTGAAGCAGCTTATTAATATAGAAATCCCGATATTTCTATATTGGGCATAAAATTGGGATGTGCCAGAACCCAAAGGCACTCACCATTTATTTTTAGGCACGGATTGCACGGAGAAACACGGATTAAATCAAAAAAAGGACCGTGAAGTCCGTATAATCCGTGCCTAAAAGAAATTATCAGGCGTATTTTTACTCCCGATTATTTGCAACTAACGGTTTTTAATACAGCCTGATTATCAATCCTATTAAATCTCCACCCAATGAAAGATAGGCTCGTAACTCCCGGCTATTGCTTTATCCTCGCTGCCAACTTCCTACTGTACTTCGGCTTTTGGCTATTGATACCCGTATTGCCATTCTATCTATCCGAAGTATTCAATGCAGGAAACTCCACTATCGGCATCATTCTTTCCTGCTATACGGTAGCTGCCTTATGCATCCGTCCGTTCTCCGGATATTTTCTGGACAGTTTTGCCCGCAAACCGTTGTATCTGTTAGCTTATTTCATCTTCATGACCATGTTTGCCGGATACATCATTGCCGGGTCACTCACTTTATTTATCCTGTTCCGCATCATACACGGCGTATCATTCGGCATGGTGACCGTAGGCGGCAATACGGTGGTCATCGACATCATGCCCTCATCAAGACGCGGAGAAGGTCTCGGATATTACGGACTCTCCAACAACATAGCCATGGCAGTGGGGCCGATGTCCGGTTTGTTCCTGCACGATGCCGGTATGAGTTATACCACCATATTCTGTTGCTCGCTGGGTTCCTTCATCTGTGCTTCCTTAGTGAAAACCCCGTATAAGCCGCCTGTCAGACGCGAACCGGTTTCGCTCGACCGCTTTATTCTGCTGAAAGGCATTCCTGCAGGTGTCAGCCTGCTTTTATTATCCATTCCTTACGGAATGACTACCAACTACGTAGCCATGTATGCCAAAGAAATCGGTATCCATGCAACTACCGGCTTTTTCTTTACTTTCATGGCGGTGGGCATGGCTATCTCGCGCATCTTTTCCGGCAGGATTGTAGACAGAGGAAAAATAACGCAGGTAATTTCGGCAGGGTTGTACATCGTGGTATTCAGTTTCTTCCTGCTCTCGGCATGCGTCTACATCATCGAGTGGAACAGCATGGCATGCAACATCGTATTCTTTGCAGTGGCATTGCTGCTTGGCATAGGCTTCGGCATCATGTTTCCGGCCTACAACACACTGTTCGTAAACCTTGCCCCCAACAGTCAACGGGGCACGGCCACTTCCACCTACCTCACTTCATGGGATGTGGGGATAGGCATCGGCATGCTGACAGGCGGATACATTGCAGAAGTCAGCACTTTCGACAAAGCCTATCTTTTCGGAGCCTGCCTGACAATTGTTTCCATGCTCTATTTCAACATCAAGGTAACTCCTCATTATCATAAAAACAAATTACGATGAGAAAGAAAGAACGTTATGAAAAGATACTCGCCTGGTTCAGGGAAAACCGCCCCATAGCGGAGACCGAGCTACATTATAACAACCCGTACGAACTGTTGATTGCGGTAATTCTTTCCGCCCAATGCACAGACAAGCGGGTAAATATGATAACTCCCGCCCTTTACCGGGACTTCCCCACTCCCGAAGCGCTTGCAGCCACTACTCCGGAAGTAGTATACGAATACATACGCAGTGTATCCTACCCGAACAACAAGGCCAGAAACCTCGCGGGAATGGCCCGGATGCTCTGCGAGGAGTTCGGCGGCGAAGTACCGAGCGATCTGAAGGAGCTGCAACGTCTGCCCGGCGTGGGACGCAAGACGGCCAATGTCGTGGGCGCCGTGATCTGGCAGAAGGAGGTGATGCCCGTCGATACCCACGTATTTCGGGTTTCGAACCGTATCGGACTCACGAACCGGTCGAAAACGCCCCTGCAGACCGAGCTGACCCTCGAAAAATACATCCCTTCCCACCTGCTGCCGACGGCTCACCACTGGCTGATTCTGCACGGACGCTATGTCTGCACGGCCCGGGCGCCGAAATGCGCCGAGTGCGGGGTTTCGACCTGGTGCCGCAAATATGCCGAAGACAATAAACGATCTAAAACCGAATGATTATGAAGAGATTTTACCATGCGATTCTCGCTTGCGGAGTGTTTGCCGCAGTAGTTGCGGCCGTCTCGTGTACCAAGGATGCGACCGGCGGCGGAGGCGGCGGTTACAACGGGGAGCCGGAGGTGAATCACGATATGGACGGGATCCTGCGGCGCAACTACTTGTGGAACGAGGAGTATGCGACTCTTTCGCCCGATTTCGGCCTGCCTTACGACGAGTTTCTCGGCGACGTGCTCATGCGTATGAAAACCAACGACCTGGACAAGAAATTCCGTAACGGAAGGTGGCAGCTCTATTCCAACATCCAGCGCCTCTCTCCGGTGAGCCGGGTAGCCTTGTCTGCGGATATCGACAGTCAGTTCCCGAAGGAGCCCGTTTACGGGTTCGGCATCGTTTCTCTGGCGATTATCTCATATACCGATAATGGCGGTGCGGAAACGGGGCAGTACGGTTTTGCCGTTATGGCCGTGTACCCCGACTCTCCGATGGCGAGGGCGGGTCTCGGGCGCGGAACGATCATCAACCAGGTCGATGGACAGTGGATCACTGCCGGGAACTTGAATACGGTCTATTCCAAACTGCTCGCACCGAACGGCGCCGCGACGCTCTCCGTGGCGGATAATCAGGGCGGTTTCGGCGTGTCGGAGCATAAGCTGACGGCGGAGTTGATATACGAAAATCCGGTGCTGTACCGCGACGTGCTCGAATACGGGGAGCACAAGATCGGCTACTTGGTGTACGCCAGTTTCGATGCGGCTTTCGACGGCGAATTGCTGGATGCGCTACAAGCGTTCAAGGATGCGGGCATCAACGACTTGATCCTCGACCTGCGCCTGAACGGTGGAGGATATGTGATGTCTTCCCGGATGCTCGCCTCCTGCATCGCCGGTGCTCGGTGCGAAGGGCAGGTGTTCCAGTATTACCGTTATAACGATGCGCGAATGGAATACCCTGAAATGACGGCGGCGGAGACCGGGCAGGCTTACGACGAGTCGAAAGAGCGTTTTTACGAGGAGTTCATCTACGGCGATTACCGGGGAGCCGACCTGCGTGGGTATGCGCTGGATCTTCCTCGGCTGTATGTCATCGTCTCTTCCGGTACGGCTTCGGCGAGCGAAGCCGTTGTCAATGCTTTGCGGGGAATCGGACTCGAAGTGGTGCTGGTCGGGCAGAAGACCAACGGCAAAAATGTGGGGATGGAGGGTGTCTATCTGGAGGATGGAGCGTACGAATACCTCTTCATGCCGGTCTCTTTCCAGGGATATAACGCCCGGCTCGAAACGGTGGACCCGAACGGTCTTGCGCCGGATGCTTTGAAGGGAGATTGGAACAACGGATACGAGGAGTTCGGCAGTTTGGACGTCACTCCGTTCGGGTTACCAATTCCCCCATGTTGCGAAGCTTCTTTTT
>ENA-OPCM01000787-OPCM01000787.1-human-gut-metagenome-genome-assembly--contig:-NODE-787-length-23036-cov-2.351986_pt1 | contig 23036 bp, 22 predicted proteins | sample MGYA00241252_ERZ501484 | MGnify/ENA primary metagenome ERZ501484 (study PRJEB25962, sample SAMEA2042583) | human gut metagenome | biome: human gut; feature: human-associated habitat; material: faeces...
AAATTTGTATGCTATGTATAACAATGCTATAGCTATTACTGCACTTCCTAATAACAATGTTCCAAAAACTTGTTTTACCTCTGCTAAACTCATGTTTCTCACCTCCTTTCAAGCTATTATTTTAATTTTCTTATTCTATATATTTGATTTTCTTCAATTTCTTTACTCATTGCTTGTTTTCTTATTCTTTCAAAATCTTCATCGAAATCCTTTTTAAATACCAATATTTGATTTCCTTCTATATAGTGTGGTAAACTTTTAGCTATCTTATAAGCTTTGTCTTTTCCACATCTTCGAAGTATCTTTATATCTTGTATCGTGTACACAAGTGGCTCTACTTGCAAATTAATCATCTCCTTTTTTCTATTTTTGTATCAGGTCGCAATTATTTTTCTATTACTGGAACTAGTCCATTTTTCTTTAATAAATCATATAGGAACAATCTTCCTTTTTGTGTCCACTTCGTATTCATTTTTACAAAATGTGTGCCATCTCTATGTGTTAAATCTATTGTTTCACTATGTGTATATCCATTATTGTGATATTCTTTATATAGTAACCATTGGCCACTCTGCTTGAATTGAACACCTAAATCATGAAGTTTTTTGTTCATTTCTTCACCAGACATTCCGTAATCTTTTGCTATAGCTGTTATAGTAACTAAGCCTTTATTTTGAAGTATCTTATCTGTATAGTCTGCTTTTGGCTTTAATTCTCCAATTATTTGTTTTTGTTGAGTATTTTCTAATTGTAACTTCTTCTTTTCCTCCCTTTCTTGCTTTAATTGCTCAAATACTTTTATTGCAAAATCAGGATTATCTAATAATTCATCAGTTGCATACATTCCATTTTTTCTGATTGAAGGTAATACTTCACTTGTTACCCATTCTGTAAATTTCTCTGCTTCAGGTTTTCTACTTTGAAATATTACTTTATATAAATTACTTTCATTTATAAATATTGCATTCTGTTTTCTTCCTAAAGAATCGATGATGTCGGTACTAACTACCCCATCTTGATTCAATCTTTTTTTACAATCTCTTGCATTTTTTATATCTAAAATCTTGCATACATCTGCTAAACACACATATGGTTGTGTTTTTATTTCCTGTGCCCTTATTTTTCCAAATTTACTATTATTAAATACATGTAAATCTTTCATTTACTTTCCTCCTTCTTACACTCTTTGTTAATTTTTTTCACATTTTAATCAAAAAAAATATAATTATTTACACTTAAATTATTGTCATTACAATATTTTATTAGTGCTCCAAATATTGTTGCTCCAGCTCCTTTACCGTCGTTCCTAAAAATCTTATTTAAGTGAGTTCTTTGCACATCAAGTGTCCTTGCCATTTCGGATTGATTATTATCAAATCTAGTTTCAAGCAACTTATTTAAAGCTTTCATATTAAGAATCATTTTATCACCCTCTTTCGTGAATTTTATTTACAGGCATATATTATCATCTGTGAATTTTTTTGTCAATACTTTTGTGAATTTTTTTTACATTATTATATTAAAACCCTATTCTCTGTAAGAAAAAAACTTTTTTAGGTTGTTGCTTTTTTTCACACATTAGTATATAATAATGTTAAATAAGTTCACATAAAGAAAGGAGATTGTTATGTTTAATGTAGAATTATTTTCAACAATATTACAAGAAATATCAAACTCATATAGCTCTACAACTGAATTTTCAGAAAAATCTGGAGTTAACAGGACTTATCTTTCAAAGTATATTAATAAAAAACTAAATCAGCCCCCTACACCTAAAATACTAGAGAAAATTGCGATTTCATCTCATGGAATAGCTTCATATGCTGATTTAATGGAAATTTGTGGATATTTAAAATCCGTAAATAGATTAAAAATAAAAGAAGAGGAATATTCTAAAACTATAAAAAACGTACTACTAGAGAATTTTTCGCCAAGCGAAATACAAATAATAGAAAATTATTTGCTTTCTGATTCGTCTATCCCTGATTTTGAGCAAAAATTCAATGATTTTGAAAACTTTCTGTCCTCCCTGCCCGATAATAAAAGAGATTTTTTACTTCAAATAACTTCTAATTTTTTATTGAATGTTGTAAAAAAGCTTTCAAATAATGCTAATGAAACACAATCAATTTATAATAAAAGTAACGAACTTTTAGATAAAACTGATATTCCACCAAAACAATTCTACATGTGCCCAGTCTATGGCAAAATAAGCGCAGGAATACCAAATTGGGCTGAGGAATGTTTAGAGGGATATTTACCGCTAGACCTTAAATTAATGGGAATAATCGACCCAGAAGAGTGTTTTTTTCTAAAAGTAAATGGTGAAAGTATGAATAAAGTTATTAGAAATGGAGCTTATGCATTAATAAGGAAACAAAATGTAGTTGAAAATGGAGAAATTGCAGCAATTTTAGTAAATGGGTTCGAGGCAACATTAAAAAAATTTACTAAGCAAGGAGATTTAGTAGTATTAGAGCCAATGTCTGAAGATAATAGTTATACTACACAAGTATATGGACCTGATACAGAAATAAGAATATTAGGAAAATATATTGGAAAATTTGAGATTAATAAATAATCTTGACAAAACTAAAATAATAAATTAATATAAAAAAAATAAGGAAAATAGATGTAATCTAGATTTGCGACCTGATACATATATTTTCCACACATAGACACATTGAAAGTGACTACATGTGAATTATATCATATGTACCTTCATTTTCAAGTGTTTTTTGAAAAATATTTGGAAATGGAGGTATTTATTATGAAAGCAAGTATTAGAAAAAATAAATTAAAAAAAGGTTATAGTTATACTGTTATTATAGATTATGGTATTGTAAATGGTAGTAGAAAAAGAGAGCCATTAGAGACATTTTCTAGAAAAGGTGATGCTGAAAGTTATAAAGCAAAAATGCAGACAGAAATTGATAACAATACTTTTATTGCTATACCAGATATTACTTTCGCAGATGCTATTGAACAATGGATGGAAAATTATGTTGCAAATAATTGTGAACCTAATACCGCTTCCGGATATGAATTAATCAACAGAAAATATTTAAAACCTTGTTTAGGTCATATTCCATTCAAAGTTATTAGTAGTCCAAATGGAATTGACATAATAAATAATTATTATAAATATTTAAGATTTGAATTATCAAATGAAACTTATATTGATTCTACAGGAAAAGAGAAACATAAAAAGAATCTCTCTTATTCAACAATTGAACATCACAAAGCGCAAATATCTGGAGTTTTTACATATTTTATGGAAAATAAAAAGCTAGCATCTAATATATGTATTAATACAGTTATTCCAAAAACCGAAGAAGAAAAAATGCGAGATGTTGTAATAGATGATATCGAGAATTACGAAGATGAAGAACTTTATGAAGATGAAGAATTTATTACCCCTGAGCAAGCAATTCAAATTTTAAATTTATTTATGAATACAGATATGATGGTTCCTGTTTTTTTAGCTACACTTGTTGGATTGAGAAGAAGTGAAATTGCAGGTATATTAAAAAGTAAAATAGATTTAGAACAATGCAAACTAGTTATAAAAAACTCTAGAGTCAGATGTGGTAAAAAAACTATTTTTAAAAGAAAAAATAAAAATAAAACCTCTACACGAGTTCTTTATTTACCTCATTTGATGGTAGATATCTTAAAACTAGAGTTGAAACGTCAGGAAAAAAATAAGTTGATTTATAAAGATAAATATGTAGAATCAGGCTTTTTATGTGTTTATGATAATGGTGAACCGCTTAAAGTAGACTATATAAGTTCTACTTTTAAAAGAACATTTGATAAATTCATAGAAAATGAAACAGCTAAAAATCCTAATTTTAAATTTCCTTATATAACATTGCATAAGCTTAGACATTTAAATATAAGCTCTCTATTAGCAAATGGTTGTGTATTAACAGATGTACAAGCTAGCGTTGGACATTCTACTATAGAAACTACTATGAATTATACACATAATTATGTACAAGGAAAGAAGGAAATTGCAGATAAAGTAGATGAAATTTACTCTCCTCTACTAAAAACATGTTAATAATTTACTTGTCCAAAACTTGTCCAAAGTTTCAGAAAAACATAGTAAAGATTAGAATATTATAGAAAATAAAAACAGCTCAAAACTATTAAAATAAGTATGTTTTAGAAATTTTTAGTAAATATTAGCAAATGGCTGTTTTTGACTCTGACTCCGACATTCCTGTGTTCGAATCACAGTACCCCAGCCAATATGTACAAAGGGTACATATTTTAACGTTTTTCCAACTTTTTAGGAGGACAAAAATGAAACACATAAAGACAATTAATGAAGGAAATCTGAAAAAAACTGCCAAGACTGGTGGTTGTGGCAAATGCCAAGCATCTTGCCAAAGTGCGTGCAAAACTTCTTGCACAGTCGCTAATCAGAAGTGTGAACACTAATTAAGTTAAACTATTTCCTTTCTGTTTTATTGTTTTATTAAGCCCAGGCGTTTGTAACGCCTGGGCATTTTCTTTTATAATATAATTATATGTTCTGTCGTCTAGTCTAATCCCTCAATATAATCCGCCATTTGTTCATATATTGTTAATGTTTTCTTGAAATGCTCCAAATTTTCTTCTGGAGTATTCATAGATTTTGGTAATTTCTGTCCATCAAATATTACTATTCTATCAAAAGCTGAACCTTCGCCATAAGCCTTATCCGAAATATTTGCAAACTCTTCATTTACAAATTGTTTAAATTTTCTATCTGGTGTTGCATATGTTAAGCATTCTCTTAATATAATAGTTCTATCTTTTTTTTCTTTCATTAATTCTAATATTTCTTCACTTGTTAACATTCCATTAATGTATTTAACAAACGGGCCTGGAAAACCTTTCAATGATTTTATAAAATACCCTACATCAGACTTTATAACAGACTTTTCTAATTTTCTTGCTGCATATATTGCAGAAAAAGCCGAAACATCTTCAACATTATATGCTTGAATTTCAGGAGTTTCAATTCTTTCCTGAAATAATAAAATATTTCTTTTCTTAAAAATATCACTTGCAATTTTCCATTTTCCATTATTTCCTGTTACCATAGTAATTTCTTTCATAATCTTCTCCTATTTATCCTTATAATTCAATCTATTCTGTCTCAAATTTCTTTATCCTAAAAATAACATTGTCATATATGCTCCATACATCAAAACATATATTAGTCCATTTGCTCTGCTCATTTTGTTTTTTGGTGGTATTATTGGGAATAGTGCTAATATTACCGTTGAAATACATAATATACTTAAATCCATGTTGTAACTTGAATTAAATGTTATTGGTTTTATGACTGATGATACTCCTAAGATTAATAATATATTAAATATATTAGATCCAATAATATTTCCAATTGCGATGTCACTATTTCCCTTAATTGCTGCTGTTACACTTGTTACAAGCTCTGGTAAGCTTGTACCTATTGCAAGTATTGTTAAACTGATTACTTTTTCACTTATATTAAACATTTGGGCAATATTTACGGCATTATTTACAACGAAATCTCCTCCAAATTTCAAACCTACAATTCCTAATATTATTAATATAATGTTTTTTATTGTTTTATTTTTATTTTTTTCTTCAACTACTTTACTATCTTCTTTGCTTTTTTTCTTTCCCATATATATTGTATACACAATAAAAAGACCAAATAAAACTAGTAATATAACTGCTTCAATTCTTGATATTCCACCTGATATATTTGAAAAAATCATTAATATTATTGTAAACAATAAGCACATTGGTATTTCATATTTTCTCGTTTCCTCTTGAAAATCAACAGGTTTTATTAATGATGACAATCCAAGAATAAGTAATAAATTACACAAATTACTTCCAATTACATTTCCTAATGCCATATCAGAATAGCCATCTATAGCTGATGTTATACTTACAAAAAGCTCTGGCATTGATGTTCCTATTGATACTATTGTTAATCCAATTATTATTTCTGGAATGTGAAACTTTTTAGCTATCCCACTTGCTCCATCTACTAAAAAATCAGCACCTACAATTAATAGTGCGAAACCTACTATGATTAAAATTATATATAATAACATATATTTTGCCTCCCATAAATTACATCAATTTCTTAAATTATTTTTGTAAAAAATTCATAATAGAATATGCTGCATTTCTACCGCTTCTACTAGCCCAAGCTACAGTTCCTTTTGCTCCAGCTAAATCTCCTCCTGCAAAAATTTTTGGATTTGATGTTTGATTATTTTTATCAATTTTTATATGACCTCTATCTGTTAGCTCTAAATTTAGTTTTTCCAATATATTACTTTCTGGTTTAGATCCAACTGCCATTACAACATAATCTAAATCTATTGTAAAATTACTATTTGGAATTTCTACTGGACTTAATCTTGTTTCATTTTCCTTTTGTTTTAATTCCATTTTAACACATTCTATTTTTTCAACTTTATTTTCTCCAATTATTTTAACTGGATTCGTTTGAAATAAAAATTTAATTTTTTCATTTTTAGCTTCTTCTATTTCATGAACCTCTGCTGGCATTTCTTTTTCACTTCTTCTATATATTACAGTTACTTCGTTTGCTCCTAATTTTTTTATTGTTCTAGCCGTATCCATTGCAACATTACCACCACCAATTACAGCAACTTTTTTATTTTTATAATCAGGGTGCAAATTTTTTTCTAGTAATTCATTTCCACCATAAACACCATTTAAAGTTTCACCATCTATATTCATCTTTCTGGAAATATTAGCTCCAAATCCCAAAAATATAGCATCATATTCTTTTTCTAAATCTTGCAATTGTATATTTACACCTAATTCACAATTAGTTTTTATTTCTACTCCAAGATTTATAATCTTTTCAATTGTTTTACTTAATGTTTTTTTATCAAGCCTAAACTCAGGAATTCCGTGATATAATAGACCTCCTAGATGCTCATATTTTTCATATACTGTAACATTATATCCATTTTCACATAAAAAAGCTGCACAAGTTAAACCAGATGGTCCAGCTCCTACCACAGCAATTTTTTCTTTTCGTTTTTCCTTAGATTGTGGTAATTTCCATCCATTTTTTATAGCTTCATCACCTATAAAATATTCTATATTTCCAATTTCAACAGCACCATAATAATTTTTCATTGCACAAGATCCCTGACATTGTTTTTCATGTGGACAAATTCTTCCACATACAGATGACAATACAGTTGTTTTTGATAAAACTTCATATGCTTTTTCAAATTCTTCTAATTTCGCTAATCTTATAAATTCAGTAGTATCATTATTTAATGGACATCCAACTTGACAAGGTTTTGTAATGCATGTTGAACACTTACTTGCCTTTTTTAATATATCTTCTTTATTCACCACATGCACCTCCTTTTAAGATTTCAGATTTATCTGTATATGTTGTATGTAAATATTTATGAGCAATATTGCTATTTGGCTCTTTAAAAAATTCTTCATATATCTTTTTAATTTCTGGATTTTTATAACTTACTCTTTTTACCATCTTTTCATCTGTAGAATATAAACCTCCAATTCTTGCCTCTTTTGTTTTTAGCATATTTAAAAGTGTTGTTTTAGGTTGACCTCCACCTGCAATACATCCTCCATTACAATTCATTACTTCTATAAATTGATAACTTGATGAATCTTCTTTTATTATGTCTAAAACTTTTTTTAAATTTTTCATACCATTTACAACAGCACCTTTAATATTTATTCCATCTATATTAACCTCTATATTTTTTATTCCATTCATTCCACGTACCTCAGAAAATACAAGCTCATCATCTTTCAAATCTTTTCCGGTTATGTAATAATATGCTGTTCTAAAAGCAGCTTCAGTTACTCCACCTGTGTTTCCAAATATTACACCTGCTCCAGAGCCATCTCCTAGTGGAGAATCAAATTCTTCTTCTTTGCATTCTTCTAAATTTATATTATGCTCTTTAAGAAGTTTTGCAAGCTCTCTTGTTGTTATTACATAATCATTATCTTGATTAGTTATACTTAGCTCTTTTCTTTTAATTTCAGCCTTTTTTGCTGTACATGGTGCAACAACAACATTAACAATATTATTAGGATCAATATTAACTTTTTTTGCAAAATATGTTTTTATTATTGTCCCTTGCATTGAAATTGGACTTTTACAAGTTGATATATTAGATAATAATTCTGGATAAAATAACTCCGCATATTTTACCCATGCAGGACAACATGAAGTAAACAATGGTAAATTTTTATTCTGTTTAATTCTATTTACAAGCTCCATTGCTTCTTCCATTATTGTTAAATCAGCTGAAAAAGTAACATCAAATACATAATTAGCACCTATTTTCTTTAGAGCTCCAACCATTTTCTTATCTATATTTGTTCCAATTTTCATTCCAAACTCTTCACCTAATGCTACTCTAACAGCTGGAGCCACACTAAATGTTACTACTTTATCATTTTTTTTCAAAATTTTCTTTATTTCTTCATAATCTTCTTTTTCACTAATTGCCTCAGTTGGACAATAAATTGAACATTGACCACAATTTATACATATAGGCTTTTTTGTAATACCTAAATCATACATTCTTGACACTGTTACTTCATTTCGACATATCTCCAAACATTTACCACACTTTATACATTTTGACTCATCTACTTTAATTGCTGGGTTTTCTGGACATATTTCAACTCTTATTTTTTCTTCCACTATATCACCTCAAATTAATTTTAGAAAATTGTTTTCTAATAGTATAACTATATATAAATATTATAATAATTTCAATATTTTTTTAGTACTTTTTATTAAATTTCTATTTTATTATTGCAGAGCAGTATAGAATATATTATTATTTAAAAATACAACAAAAAAAGATAACTTTCAATTATTTAAATTTAAAAACCATTAGTTTCTAAATCTCATTGAAAGTTATCTACTTTTATTCACCAGTGACTATAGTATAAATATTTATTTTATGTATTATAAAACTTTATATCTACACATTTTATAGAACCATACAATATTTTTATTGCAAACCACCATTGCTGGTGGTTTACTTTAGCAACAACATTTACATTTTCTTTCTTTCTTTTTTCTATTACATAAAATTAAAATCACATCTAATATTAATAATAGTCCTAAAACTACCGCTAATACTATTACTGCTGACAATGCTTCTAGTATTGCTCCTGCAATAGAAGCTCCTATTATTAATCCTATTACAACTGCAAAGGCTGCTAATAATATTGTTGCAATTATTGCTAAACATTTATTTTTAAAGCAACATTTTTCTTCTTTATTATAACAATAAATTGTTTCTTGTGGTTCCATAATAAGTCACCTCCTATATAGTATTTTGATTAATACTATATTATATTTTATGTTAATTTTTCATTTTTGTTGCATTTTTTATTATTTTACCACAAGTTGATTTGTAATATTTTCCACACTTGGATTAATCTTTATTATATTTAAAGATTCATTACTGTTTTCAGGTTTTTCTTCATTTTTTTGCTCTTTATTTATAAATGTTATTTTAAATGATGTTACATTATCACATTTAAAATCTATTTTAAAATTTTTTAAATCCCCTGGATTTAATTCATCTATTTTGGCATATTCAGTACCTAAATTAACGTTATTTTTTGAAAACAATTCAACTTTCATATATTTATTTGTTACTTTTTCATTTGTATTATTTACTATTTTTCCTTCTATATATCCGTCATCTTTCGAAGCTTTTGCTGTTATTATTGTAATATTTGCTTCTTTTACATCTATATCATAAGTTTCAATTTTATAATATGATGTTTTTATATATGCATCTATTAATAAATTACTTACAACATATAGGCCTACAAATAATAGTAGATATATAAAAAAAGTTTTCATTCTACTCATAATACAAATTCTCCTTTATAATTTTCTAAATACACCTGCTACTTTTCCTAATATTTCACAATTACTTACTATTATTGGATCCATTGTGCTATTTTCTGGTTGTAATCTAATATGGTCTGATTCTTTGTAAAATGTCTTTACAGTTGCTTCATCACCTATTAATGCTACAACAATTTCTCCATTTCTTGCAACGTTTTGTTTTTTTACTAGAATATAGTCTCCATCTAGTATTCCCGCTTCTATCATACTTTCACCACTTACTGTTAGCATAAAACATTCTGAATTTCCAACAAAATCAATTGGAATTGGAAATGTATCAGATATATTTTCAACTGCAAGTATTGGCGCACCAGCTGTTATTTTTCCAACTATAGGAACTTCTACCATCTCTTTTGCTGTGTATAAATTTTTACTTTCTTCTTTTACTTCTGGTTTATTTTCGTTACTGTTTTTTGTTCCTTTTAGTAGTCGTAATGTTCTTCCTTTTTGATTTTCTTTTTTTATGTATCCTTTTTGCTCTAATTTTGTTAAATATCCATGAACAGTTGCAGTAGAACTTAATCCTACTGATTTTCCAATCTCTCGTACTGATGGTGGATATCCATTTTCTTTTATTTGTTTTTCAATAAATGCTAAAATATCTTTTTCTCTTTTTCCTAATTCTTCGCTCTTTTTTCTTGGCATATATATATCACCCCTTAAACATACTAAAAAAATGATAACATATATTGGAAAAAAAGTCAAACAAAAGTTTTGTTTTTAATCGTACCATTCAAGCTCCCAACCACAAATATTTACTGTGTCACCTTCTTGAACTCCAGCTTCTTTTAATTTTTGATTTACACCTAAACTATCTAAACATTTTTGGAAATAATACATTGATTCATTATCTTCTAAGTTTACTCTTCTCATTACTCTATCAACTGCTGGACCGTCTACAACAAAAATTCCATCTTCTTTCTTTATTGTGTATCCTTCTTGCTCTTCTTGTAATGTGTATACTTTTTTGTCTTCAACTTCATCATATAATTCTTCTTTTGGAAGTTCTTTTAATACTTGTGATACTCGTTTTAGTAGCTCACTAATTCCTTCTCCAGTTACAGCTGAAATTTTAAATATTTCCATATTGTTTTCTTTAGCTAATTTTTCTAAATCATTATATAAATTTTCATCTTGCATACTATCAATTTTATTTGCAACAATTATTTGTTTTCTTTTACTTAATTTTTCACTATAAGATTTTAGCTCTTCATTTATTGTTTTAAAATCATCTACAGGATTTCTACCTTCTATTCCAGAAACATCAATAACATGTAGTAATAATCTTGTTCTTTCAATATGTCTTAAAAATTGAAGACCCAAACCTGTTCCATTACTTGCACCTTCAATTATTCCTGGAATATCTGCAATTACAAAGCTTTCTCCATAATCATTTTTTACTACACCTAAATTTGGTTCAAGTGTTGTAAAATGATAATCTGCAATTTTTGGAGTTGCAGATGTTGTTTTTGATAAAAATGTAGATTTTCCAACATTTGGGAATCCAATTAATCCAACATCTGCTAATAATTTAAGCTCTAATATAACCTCTTTTTCAATTCCCTTTTCTCCATCTTGTGAAAAACGAGGAGCTTGTCTTGTTGATGTTGCAAAATGACTATTTCCTTTTCCTCCTCTTCCACCTGGTAATATAAGCTCCTTTTGACCTTTATGTGATAAATCAGCTATTATTTTACCTGTTTCGGCATCTTTTATTAAAGTTCCGATTGGAACTTTAACATATAAATCCTCTCCGCTTTTTCCGTATCTTCTTGCGCCTTCACCGTTTTTACCATTTTCTGCTTTAAATTTCTTTTTAAATCTAAAATCTACTAATGTGTTTGAGTCTGGATCTACTATAAAATAGATACTACCTCCTCTTCCACCATCTCCACCATCTGGTCCTCCTGCAGCAACATATTTTTCTCTTCTGAAAGATACTGCACCATTTCCGCCATCACCAGATTTTATTATAATTTTTGCATAATCTGTAAACATATCTATTTGTATGACTTCTTTAGTTACAAGTCATACACTCCTTCCTTTTTTATTTTATTCGAAGTAATTTAATTTCATTGCTTTCTTTACTTTTTTCATTACTTCTTTAGCTGTTTGTTGTGCCTTTTTCGTTCCTTCAATTAATACTTTATCTATAATTTCTGGATGTGCTTCATAATAAGCTCTTTTTGCTCTTATAGGCTCTAACTCATCTATTATATTTTTTATTAATTGTTTTTTGCAAGCAACACAACCTCTTTCACCTGCTTTACATTCACTACATACAGTTTTGTAATCTTCATCTTTTGTGAATAATTTATGATAATATGCAACCATACATATATCTGGATTACCTTTATCATCTTTTCTTATTCTAGCAGGATCTGTTAATGCTCCCATAACTTTTCTTGTTATTTCTTCTTCACTGTCTGATAAATAAATTGCATTACCTAATGATTTACCCATTTTTTCGTTTCCATCTAAGCCTTTTATTCTCTTTCCCTCAGATAAAACTTCTTTTGGTTCAATCAAAGTTTCTCCATATATTGAATTAAATTTTCTAACAATTTCTCTACATTGTTCAATTAAAGGTAACTGATCTTCACCTACTGGAACAAATTCTCCTTCTAGTGCAGTTATGTCTGCAGCTTGACTTACTGGATATCCTAAAAATCCATATGTTACACTTTCTCCAAATAAATCTCTTTTTTGAGCTATTTCTGTTTTTACAGTAGGATTTCTTTGTAACCTTGCTATTGTAACTAAATTTGAATAAAATACTGTAAGTTCTGCAACTTCTGGTATCATTGATTGCACATAAATTGTAGTTTTTTCTGGATCAATTCCACATGATAAATAATCTATTGCTAGCTCTCTTACATTTTTACTTACCTTTTCTGGATTATTAAAATTATCTGTTAAAGCTTGAACATCTGCAATTAATATAAATTGTTCATACTCACCTGAATTTTGTAATTCAATTCTCTTTTTTAATGATCCAAAATAATGTCCTATATGTAATCTTCCTGTTGGTCTATCTCCTGTTACTATACGTTTTTTCTCTTCCATAATAAATCTTCCTCTCTTTGTAAAAAATAAAAATAATATATTAACATTAGAAACGCCATCGTCTTCCTACCATATTACTCATTTAATAACTCCTCCAAATAAATTCAAAATTACTATATATTATAATTTATAATGTTATTTTTTTCAAGTATTATAATAAAAATAAAAAAGTCCTTGTTAACTAAAATTTGTTATGTTAAAATGTTTTTGGAATTTAATTCTAAAAATATATAAAAAGGAGGATTTTGTTATGGAGAATAATACAGAGCCAAATCAAACACCTAATTCAAGTAGTTTTGATGCCAAAACAACAGGTTGGGTTGCATACTTAACTTTTATTGGTCTTATCATTGCATTTTGTGCTGGTGATAGAGAAGGTGCTAAATTCCACTTAAACCAAGCATTAGTAATAACATTAGCGTTTATTGCTGGTTCTATAGTTTCTTGCATTCCTTTTATTGGATGGATTGTTGGAAGTTTATGGAATATCTTTGTTTTTGTTTGCTGGATTTTAGGATTAATAGCAGCTATAAATCAGGAAGAAAAAGAAGTTCCTTTATTAGGACAAATTAAAATTTTAAAATAATTAATATAGCAATTGCTAATTTTAGCAATTGCTTTTTTTTATTTGCATATATTTATTTATTTTGTAAATAATACTAATAATAAATTTTATTATTTAACTTTACATTTTTTCAATTGGTTTATGAGTAACCAAAAAACTCAAATATATGCAAGGAGATTATGATTATTTTTAATATATCATAAAAAGGTATTATGGATTTTTTTCAAACTATTGATTGGATGCAAATTTTAAGATGTTTTGTTGTAGGTGGTTTAATTTGTATTATTGGTCAAATATTAATTGATAAAACAAAACTTACCCCTGCTAGAATTTTAGTAACATTTGTTACTGTTGGAGTAATTTTAGGAGCTTGTGGAATTTATAAATATGTTATTGATTTTGCTGGTTGTGGTGCTACAGTCCCATTAACTGGCTTTGGTGCTAACTTAGCTAAAGGCACAATTGAAGCAGTAAAGAATAACGGTTTACTTGGTGCTTTTACTGGTGGCGTTATGGCTTCTGCCGGTGGAATTGCTGCTGCTGTATTTTTTGGATATATTGCTTCTTTAATTGCTAAACCTAAAATAAAAAAACAATAATTTATTTTTATTAAATAATAACAAAATAGTGCCTTTTGTTAATGGCACTATTTTTCATTATTTCTTCTTTTAAATTTTTGTACTGTCTCATCTTTTACTTTTGCAGTTGTTTCTTTCACCTTCTCGGCACTTTCTTTTATTTTTTCCGCAGCTTCTTCTTTTACTTTTGATGCAGTTTCTTTTACCTTATCAGTATTTTCTTTTATACGAGCTTTTATTTTATCTATATTTATTTTAGGAAAAGCATTTATTAATCTTCTATCAAGAATTGATTTATTTGTTAAAATTTCCTTTACTTTTTTAGTTATTTCTTCTGTATTATCACCAGAGTTTTTTTCATTTACTTCTTTGGCTGTTTTTCTTAATCTTGAAATAATGAAAAATGATATTATAAAATCTGTAATAAAAATAACTAATAATACTATTGCTATAATATTTATAGTGTTTTTATTCATTTTATTTATTAAATTAATAAAAAATGGATTTGATATATATATAATAAAACAACCTAAAAGTCCAAATGGAATTATTGTTTCAAGACATATTCTACCATTTATATTAAATTTTCTTTTGCTATAATCCCACCATCTCGCTTTAAAAATTTTTTCCATTATGTAGCTTGTTAAATATTCTAATATACCACATACTGCAATTCCCATAAAAAATAATACTATTGGATCATTGTAATATTTACTTAATAATAGTGTTATTAAAATTCCTCCAACACCATATATTGGACAATATGGACCTATTAAAAATCCTCTATTTACAAATTTTTTTGTTTGTATTAATCCATTTATAATTTCTATGCACCATCCTATCATTGCATATATTATAAATAGAATAAAATATACACTTACATTTATTTCCATAATTATTATATATAGCTATTTTGTATAAAAATAGCTATATACCCCTTTCTTATTGCAATTTTTAATATTTAATAATGTTTTGTGATTATCGAATTTTATAATATTCATATCTATTTCAAAATTTCGTTTTTAAAACTTGTTCCATTTTTTAGCTTACTTAAATTAAATAAGTCTAAAATTGTAGCAGATATATCTGCATATGTTTTTCTTATACCTAAATTAGTATTTGGTTTTATTTGTTTTCCATATACAAGTATTGGTGTGTATTCTCTTGAATGATCTGTACTTGGTGTTGTTGGGTCATTTCCGTGATCTGCAGTTATTATTAGCATATCATCATCTTTCATATTTTTCATTATTTCTGGTAATTTTCCATCAAAATATTCTAAAGCTTCACTATAACCTTTTACATTATTTCTATGACCATATAACATATCAAAATCTACTAAATTAGTAAATATTAAACCTTTTGAATCTTGTTTTATATATTCTATAGTTTTTTCTATTCCATCTGCATTTCCATTTGTATGAATTGCTTTTGTAATTCCTCTACCAGAAAATAAATCTTCAATTTTGCCTATTGCAATTACTTTTGCTTCTTTATCTTCATTATAAATTACATCTAACATTGTTTTTCCAAATGTATTTGATTCAAAATCTCTTCTATTATATGTTCTTACAAAATTTTCATTTTTGTCACCTATAAATGGTCTTGCAATTACAGTACCAACATTATATTTAGGATCATCTAATATTTTCCTTGCTATTTTACAAATTTCATATAATTTTTCAACTGGTATAACATCCTCATGTGCTGCAATTTGAAATACACTATCTGCTGATGTATATATTATAGGATATCCAGTTTTTACATGCTCTTCACCAAATCTTTTTAATATTTCAGTTCCAGAGCCCACTTCGTTACATAAAATTCCTTTTACTCCTGTCTCTTTTATAAATTCATCTATAAGCTCTTTTGGAAAAGCATTTGGATATGTTTTAAATCCAGGCTTCTTTATATATCCACTCATTTCCCAATGTCCTACTGGACTGTTTTTTCCTTCGCAGGTTTCTGTAGCTTTTCCATATGCTCCAAGCATATTTCCAGCTTTATCTGCTATGTCTACACCATCTATATTATATAACCCTAAACTTTTCATATTAGGAAGATTTGGATGCTCACTGTTATATATTCCAACCAAAGTATTACTTCCTTCATCACCATATACATGTGCATCTGGTAGCTCTCCTACTCCAAATCCATCTAAAACAATTATAATTGCTCTGTTAATCATAATTTTTTCCTCCTTTGTTAAATTTTATTGCTCAGGACCGTCATCTTGCTCTTTTGGTATTTTAGAATTTGATTCATTCTTTTTACTTTCGACTTTTACTTCAAATTTATTTAGCTCTGACTCATATGTTGTAATTATTTCTTCTATATTCTCTGAAATTTTCAAAAATTGATCATCGCTTTCTTGCATTGTAGAATATAATTCTTGTAGAAATGGTATTCTCTCTTCACCATTTACAATTTCTCCATCAATCATACATACATAATTTTTATAAAATTCTTCCATATCATCCATTTGCTCTTCATTTTCTTTTTCTTCTTCATATTTACTATAATCAAACTCTTCTATATTTTGTGGTAATTCTTCTTTTATCTCTTGTATCTCATCTTTCACTATATTGTTTTTTACTTCCAAAAAATTAGCCAATGCATGTTCATCTAAATTTACTAAAGCTTTATCATAAATTGTTATTTTTTCATTTGAAAGTCCTGGTTCATCATTATATATGAATATATAATTACCGTTATCATCTATATATGAGTTTACACTTTCAAAATCTTTTACTTTTATGAAACTTGTCCTTTTTGATGCAGTATCATTTAAACTTACTTCACTTAACCTGTATTCTATATCCAATTTTTTATTCTTGTATAAATATGCACCACCTTCAGCTGCAATTATTGATGAAAAATTAGTCCCATTTAAATTAATACAATAACATTTACCTTTTTGATATATATTTACACTATCTTTTCCATCAGATATTTGTAATATAAATTTATTTTGTTTACTTATTATTTTTTTAGTTTCTTTAATATTTTCAAGAACTTGCATTATTCTTCTCATATATGCATTATTTACAATTTCAGATTTTTCGTACTCTTCCAACATATTATCACATCCTATTTTTATAGGGCATAGATGTATTTATAGTATATATTTATGCCCTATATATTTTTTTACTTTATTACTTATTATTTATCTTATTGTCTACTTCATACTTAATTTTATCTACAAATTCATTTAATTTCATTGCACCTATATCACCATCTTTATGTGATCTAACTCCAACTTCTTCATTTTCCATTTCTTTGTTACCTATTATTAGCATATATGGAACTTTTTCAAGTTGTGCTTCACGAATTTTGTATCCTATTTTTTCATTTCTATCATCAAGCTCTGTTCTTATTCCTTTTAACATAAGTGCTTCTCTTACCTTTTTAGCATATTCTTTATGACTATCTGCTATAGGTAATATTTTAACTTGTGTTGGTGCAAGCCATGTTGGGAATACACCCTTTGTTTCTTCAATTAAGAATGATATAAATCTGTCAGAAGATCCTAATATTGCTCTGTGTATAACAACTGGTCTGTGTTCTTTTCCATCTTCACCAATATATGTTAAATCAAATCTATCTGGTAATGCAAAATCTAATTGGCAAGTTGGAATTGTTATATCATGATTTAATGCTGTTTTTATTTGAATATCTATCTTTGGACCATAAAATGCTGCTTCACCTTCTGCTTCATAAAAGTCTATGTTTAGCTCTTTTAATATTGCTCTTAATTGGCTTTCTGCTGTTTCCCACATTTCATCATTATCTATATATTTTTCTTTATTATTTTTATCCCTTAATGATAATCTATATTTAAACGATGAACTTGGAAATCCGAAGTCTTTTTGATATACTTCTACTATTAATTTAAGTACTTTTCCAACTTCTTCTTTTATTTGGTCTGGTCTTACAAATAAATGAGCATCATTTTGGCACATTTGACGTACTCTTTCTAGTCCACATACTGCTCCACTATTTTCATATCTAAAGTCATTTGCAAGTTCTCCAATTTTTATTGGTAAATCTTTATATGAACGTAATTCACTTTTGTAAACTAGCATATGATGTGGACAATTCATTGGTCTTAATACCATTTCTTCTGTGTCCATTTTCATTATTGGAAACATATCATCTTTATAATGATCCCAGTGACCACTTATTTTATAAAGTTCAGTATTAGCAAGTGATGGTGTATATACATGACTATAACCTAATGCTATTTCTTTGTCTTGTATATATCTTTCTAATAATCTTCTTATTGTTGCTCCCTTTGGTAAATATATTGGAAGACCTGCACCTACTAATTTATGTGTCATAAATAATTTTAAATCTTTTCCTATTTTTCTATGGTCACGCTCTTTTGCTTCTTCTCTTAATTTTAAGAATTCTTCTAATTCACTAGCTTTTGGGAATGAAATTGCATATACTCTTTGTAACATCTTGTTATGCTCATCACCTCTCCAATAAGCACCTGAATTTGCTAATAATTTAATAGCTTTAATTTTTCCAGTGCTCATTAAGTGTGGACCCGCACATAAGTCTGTAAAATCGCCTTGTTTATAAAATGAAATTTCTTCTCCTTCTGGTAAATCATTAATTAATTCTTGTTTATATGGTTGTCCTTCCATTAATTTTAAAGCTTCTTCTTTTGGTAAAGAAAATCTTTCTATTGGTAAATCTTCTTTTATAATTTTTTTCATTTCAGCTTCTATTTTTTCTTTATCTTCATCATTAAAAGCTGCTGATGAATCAAAATCATAATAAAAACCTTCATCTATTGCTGGACCTATTGCAAATTTTGTGTCTGGAAATAATCTCATTACAGCTTGTGCCATAATATGTGATGTTGTATGCCAGTATGCTTTTTTCCCTTCGATACTGTCAAAAGTTAATATTTCTAGTTTGCAATCTTTATTTAATTCAAATCTTAAATCTTTAACTTCTCCATCTACTTTTCCAACCATAGCCATACGAGCTAACCCTTGACTTATTTGTTTTGCAACATCTAAAATGCTTTTTCCTTCCTCTACTTCAATTATAGAGCCATCTTTTAATTCTACTTTTATCATAAAAATTCCCCTTTCTTTATAGTCTTTTGAATTTTTATTTTACATACAAAAAACTCCTAAAGACCATAAATAAATATAATCTTTAGGAGTGCTTTTATAACACGGTTCCATCCTATTTTTAACTTAATTAATACTTTTAACGCAAGTTATACGTCCAAATTAATGGCAACAATGAGGTAGTTTTTCAAATATTTTTTTAAGATTAGCTTTCAGCCTAAGTGACTAATCCTCTCTGATAAAAAGTGATATTTTACTTTGTCTCATTTATGTTTTTGATGTATTTATTATACTATTTTTTATTTGTTTGTCAACACTTATATATCTTTTTGTGCATTTAATGTATGTACTACATTATTTTCTTTATCTATTACGTAGTTCATATAATAATTTTCTTCATTGTTTTCAGATTTTTTAAATACTTCTCCCAACGAAATTGCAATTTTACTTCCATTTTCTGCATTATATATTCCGTATAAAGATTTTTCTTTATTATATAAAAATACTATTCCATCTATATTATCTTTTATATTTGGAATTACATCAACAGAATCTCCACTTTGTGCTATCGTACAGCCTATGTCTTGAAATTGTGGCTCTATTAGCTTTTTACCTTCTATACTATATAGACCCCATTTTCCATCTTGTTTTACTGGTATATATTTATTATTTAAAATATATTTATTATCTATATTTGTATATAATTTTTCATCTATTCCAATTTGCTCAAATAAAGGATATACTATTATTTTTCCATCGGAATTCATAATTCCATATTTTTCTTTGTCTTTAATTACAAAATATGTAAAACTATTATCTGCTTCTTTTATTTCATCATACTGTGAATTCATTGTTTTTCCTACTTCTTGATTATCTAAGTTTAATTGCAATACGCTTTGTTTATTATCTGCACTTGTTATTACATCTAATGTTTGTGCACCTTCATTAAATTTTATTGATGAATATTTGCAACTTGCAACATATATATTTAATTTATCTGAATTTGTGTAACTTCCTACGCCTAAATTGCCTTCAGTATCTTTAACAATAGTCATTCCATATTTTAATAACCTTTTATTAATATAGTCATAATCTGTTGATGGTACTATATCTGCTCTTTTAGATTTTGCAAGAGTTTCTAAATAATCTGATGAATACATTGATAAAGTATTTTTCTTTTTATCATATGAAATAGATATATCAAATCCAAGCTCTATTGCCTCTGTACTTGCATATATTTCATCATTTACATATTTTATGTTATTATTTATTGTAAAATATTCGTATTCTTCCTCAATATTATCTTGTTCATTTTCCTGATTATTTTTTTTATTTTTATCTTCTTCTTTTTTTATTACAATTGTTTTATATACTTTATTTGAATCTGCAATATATGATGTATATTCGTTTTGGATTCTTACTTGACATTTTGTTTTGTCTTCACCTTTTTTCTTATATTCACTATTGTAATACTGATAATTTAACATTGTTGACAAGTTTCTTACTGATATATAAATATCACCATTTTCTTCTACTACTTTTCCTTTTTCATTTTTTAAAATTAAATTATTATCTATATTAGATTGTTCATTTCCATCAACTAATATCTTAAATTTTTTTGCATTTTTTGTGCTTATATATACTAATAAAACAATTACTAAAATTATTAATATCGCTATTATTTTTATTATGTTTCTTTTTAATTTTTGCTTTTTCTCTTGTTCGAACATTACTTCACGTTCATCTATAAGCGTCATTTTTACATCCTTTCTAAGAAATAATTAATTCCTTTTAAATTACTCTGTATAGCCATATTTGCTATAAAATTCATTTTTAAAGTTTAACAAATTGTCGTTTTCTATTTCTTTTCTTACTCTTTCCATTAGCTTTGATAAGAAATATAAGTTATGTATTGATAATAATCTTACACCTAATATTTCTTTTGTTTTTACTAAATGTCTTAAATATGCTTTTGTATAATTTCTACAAGTATAGCAATCACATTCTGAATCTAGTGGTGTAAAATCTCTTTCATATGTAGCATTTCTTACTACTACTTTTCCATTCCATGTCATTGCAGTTCCATTTCTGGCAATTCTTGTTGGTAATACACAGTCACACATATCTATTCCTGCAAGAGCCGCTTCTATTAAGTAATCTGGTGTTCCTACTCCCATTAAATATCTTGGTTTATTTTTTGGCATTTTAGGTGTTGTATATCTTAATATATCTAAAAATTCTTCTTTTGGCTCTCCTACACTAATTCCACCTATTGCATATCCAGGAAAATCCATTGCTACTAAATCTTCCAAACTTTTATCTCTTAAATCTTTATAAAATCCACCTTGTATTATTCCAAATAAACCTTGTTTTTCTGTATTTTTATGTGCTTCTTTACATCTTTTAGCCCATCTTGTTGTTCTTTCCATTGATTGCTTTGTATATTCATATGTTGCAGGATATTCAACACACTCATCAAAAGCCATTATTATATCTGCGCCTAAATCATTTTCAGTTTCCATTACGCTTTCTGGTGAGAAGAAATGTTTACTTCCATCTAAATGTGATTTAAACTCTACACCTTCTTCTGAAATAGTACGTAGATCTCCTAAACTAAATACCTGAAAACCACCGCTATCAGTTAATATTGCTCTATCCCAGTTCATAAACTTATGAAGTCCACCAGCTTCTTTTACAAGTTTACTACCAGGTCTTAAATATAAATGATATGTATTTGATAATATTATTTTTGCATCAATCATATCTTTTAATTCGTCTGGTGTCATTGATTTTACAGTTGCTTGTGTTCCAACCGGCATAAATACTGGAGTTTGTATATCACCATGTGGTGTATGAATTACACCTCTTCTAGCTCCTGTTTGTTTACACTCATGTAATAATTCATATGTTATTGCTTGACTCATCTTTATTCTCCTTTTGTTTTATATTTTTACTTATTATTCTATATACATTGCATCTCCAAAACTAAAGAATCTATATTTTTGATTTACAGCTTCTTTATATGCATCTAAAATATATTCTCTTCCTGCTAGAGCAGAAACTAACATTACTAATGTTGACTCTGGTAAATGGAAATTTGTTATTAAACTATCAATACATTTAAATTTGTAACCTGGATATATGAATATACTTGTATCTCCTTCAACTTCTTTTACCATTCCATTTTCGTCTGCAACAGATTCTAGTACTCTGCAAGATGTTGTTCCAACTGCAATTATTCTTCCACCATTTTTTCGTGCATTATTTATTTTTTCTGCATCTTCTTTTTTTATATAATAATGCTCTGTGTGCATATCGTGCTCTTCTATATTTTCTTCTTTTACAGGTCTAAAAGTGTCAATGGTTAGCATGATGGTCTCCAAAACCACAGGTACACCTTTATCTTTAATTTTTTGTAATAGCTCTTCTGTAAAATGCAATCCTGCTGTTGGTGCTGCTGCTGAGCCATCATATTTAGCATATACTGTTTGATACATTTCCTTTTTTTCTAATTTTTCTTTTATATATGGTGGTAATGGCATTAATCCTATTTGATCTAGTATTTCATTAAATATCCCATCATAATGGAACTCTACTTTTCTATTTCCGCCTTCCATTTTATCTAATATATCAGCCTTTAGTAATCCATCACCAAATGAAACTTGTGCTCCAGGCATTAGTTTTTTACCTGGTCTTACCATTACTTCCCAAGTATCTCCTTCTATTCTATTTAATAGTAAAAATTCTACATTTGCTCCTGTTTGCTCTTT
>ENA-OPCM01000806-OPCM01000806.1-human-gut-metagenome-genome-assembly--contig:-NODE-806-length-22768-cov-4.282261_pt1 | contig 22768 bp, 29 predicted proteins | sample MGYA00241252_ERZ501484 | MGnify/ENA primary metagenome ERZ501484 (study PRJEB25962, sample SAMEA2042583) | human gut metagenome | biome: human gut; feature: human-associated habitat; material: faeces...
TACTTTTGCATAACCACTTCCTGCCACAACGAAGGTTCCTGCATATATTTCATCGTTCTCCTTCTTTTTAACAGGCACTGATTCTCCAGTCAAAAGAGATTCATTGATTTCTAATGCATGATTTTCTACAACCTGACAATCTGTGCCAATCTGATTACCAGCCTGCAAGAAAATAATATCATCCATAACAAGTTCTTCTACAGGAACATCAATCAGCTGACCATCACGAAGTGTTTTAACTTTTTCTACTGTAACAACACTTAGCTTATCAATAGTTTTCTTAACCTTGAATTCCTGAATGATACCTAATATTGTATTAGCTACCATAACACCAATAAACGTCAGATTCTGCAGCTGTCCTGAAATCACAATCAAAACAGCTAAAAATATATTTAGAAAGTTGAAATATGTAAGTGTATGCTGCTTCACAATTTCTTTTTTTGTTTTAGAAATAGACTGACCTGTATAATTCACTTGTCCTTGTTCTATTCTTTCTTGTACCTCTTGTTGTGAGAGGCCTTTTAATTCATTCATATCCACCACTCCTCATCTATTGCACTATCTTAACAAAGAAAAGTGTATTATTTGTGTACTTTCACCTTAATTTTTTATTAAATAATAGATATAATTAACTTATCTTCTAATGAAAGGGGTTATATTTATTATGAAACATTTATATATGATGTTAAAATTGGCTTGTTTCCTAGACTTTTTGCCCCTTGTTACTGATTCGTTACTAGTTTAGCACCTACATAGTGGCGCATCATATATTATAACGCTCATTCTAACACTCATTTAACGCTCACTTATGATTCTGATTTTATGGCTTAATAAGCCATTTTTTTATTTTCTGATAAGTTCTAACACTCAAAATGAGCGTTAGAAAAGGATATCATCAATTATTATATAAAATTTATGTATATTATCAATATAACGCTTTACATATACGTCCGTATATGGTATAATATATATGTAAGGAGGTGATAGAAATGAGCAAAAAGAAAAAAGCTAGAAATCAAAAAATCTGTTTAGCCGACAAGATAATGATTTTTCTAGCTTTGATTCAAATAGTGCTAACTATCATTAGTATAGTACTATAATTAAGGAGTGGGCTTCGGCCCTTCCTTAATTCCATTATATATCTAAATGTAAAGGAGTCAATGTTTATGACAGAAAAAGGAAAAATGATTGTTATCGTATTACTTTCAATTAACATCATTCTCACATTAATATCAATACTAATCAAATAAAGGAGTTGTTATCATGGGTGATAAATATAAGGCACAAAAAAAATATGCAAAAGCCAATATTAAAAAACTCAGTTGTTCATATCCTAGCGAATTTGTAGAAGAATTTAGAGATGCTTGCAATAAATTAGGAATCAAACAATCTGAAGTTATAAGAAAAACAATGGAAGCAGTTATTGAAAACGCAAAAAAGGACCAGAGCAAATAGCCCTGGTCTTTTCTTATGAATATAAATTGTTGTGTAGTCGAGATTTAGTCGAAATGTTTTAGCAACCCATCATCTTTTTGATTGTGTTCTTGCCAGCAACTCCGTCAGCAGTCAAGCCGTGGTCTCTCTGAAAGTTCTGCACGCATTCCTTTGTCTTATCTCCAAAGATTCCATCTGTCCACTTAGCATCATAGCCATAGCAGTACAATGCAATCTGAACTGCTCTTGCAAGTTCCTGTCTTTCACCTTTCTTGACATAGTGATTGCCTAGAGCCTCTAATGTCTTTTCTCCAACAATACCGTCTACTGATAACTTCTTACCGTAGTCAAGATTCATCGCCTTTTGGAAGCATCTGTTGACATTTTGCTGAGTATTCTTACCGAAATAACCATCCACTGCGATATTATGGTCGGCATAGTAGTTAGAACGTAACTGTCCTACTTTTACAATCTCACTTCCACCCTTAGAAGACTGTACAGCATGAGTTTCTTGTGCTCTTACTCCGATAATACCTTCAACAATTGCAGTAGCACACTTATCAACATTCCAATGATCCTTGTCGTTCTGATTGTCTACGAAACAACATTCTACCAATAATGCTGGGGCTTTAGCCTTTCTTAATACATATAGATTTTTAGTCTTTACGCCTCTATTTCTGATGCCTAGAGTGTTCGCAATATCATTTGCGATTCTATCAGCGTGAGGTTTAGCTGCTGATTTTTCATTGATTACATATACCTCTGTGCCAGTGCCCCTATTAGAGTTTAGGTGGATTGACACATCAAGGTTAGCTGTATGAGCGTTGCACTTATTTACAATTGCTTTTAAGTTAGAGTTCTGATCTTTTCCATTATCGTCAGTACAGTCATAAACAACGTGTCCTTTGGCACGTAGTAGTTCAATTACTTTGTTTTTAACTTTTCTGTCTTCATTGACTTCGTCTAATAGTCCACTTGCGCCACGACACTTTAAAGAATGTCCAGCGTGTACATTAATAATCATACTTTATACCCTCTTTCTTATAATTCAATTCCTTCGATTTCCGCTCTAATCTTAAGAGTGCGAATATAATTTCCTAAATGCTTCTTTTGCTCCTTGAGTAACTCAAGCGAACATCTAGGAATGAATGTTAAGGTACGTGCCTCATACTTGACAGTCATATCATCTAATTTGTCATATCTGATTTTTGCCTGCCAGTATTCTGCCTTAAATCTATCCTTATAGTCAGAACTGTTCATAAGTTCTACAGTGTCTTGTAATTCCATTGTTTAATCCTCCACTTTAATACATCTGTTTTCTAATTTATGATAGGCATCAAAGTATAATTCTTTCTTGTCTCCGTTATAAGTAGCCTCGAAGTACATACCATCTGCCAATGTAGTTGATAATAATGCCTTGTTGTTTTGAAGTGTCTTGCACACCCACACAACATAGATATTGAAATCATGTGGATCTTCTAGATGTTCGTTTGTATATCTTCTTACTTCTTCAACTGCAATCTTTAGAAATTCGTCATTACCCATTGTTATTCTCCTTGTTGATAGCGTTTTCTGCTACTTCTAAGCCTTTAGTTAAAACAGATGGTACATTGTCTCCGGCTTCCACGAAGTTCTCAATGATGCTTCTTAATTCATTGATAATGAGAGATGCTAATGTAAACCATCCAACATAAGTAGTAATTGTTAGATCAACATTGATTGTCTGACCGATTTCGATAAAAATTGCCGATGCAAGAAAGGCAACAAGTACCATGAGCCAGTAGCCGAGTTTTTTCCAAACTCCACGCACTCCTTTAGCGGAATTTTCTTTGCCTGTTAATCTAGACTTTCTAATTCCTGTGATGTAGTCGATGATGTTTAATGTTAAAAATCCTACGAATAAAAACCAATGTGTGCCTAATGCAGCAGTCAATACCGCTACAATAGTGCCTCCGATTGCGTTAATCGCATCCATGTATTTCAATGATGTATCATATAATTTCATATTTTCTTCTCCTTTAAGCATATGAATAAATAAATGTGCCACATACGTATGCACTATTTACATTGTCTTTCAATGATGTGATGGTCCATTGATTCTTTGTACCATCGTTGGCCATGGGGTAAAAACGTATCACTAAAGTTCCGCCTGGATAAACAGCAGGAACAAAAACATTTTGCCTAGGCTTTTTATCGTTAGGGAAATTACTCCATATATATCCCCCTGTGTTTCCACCAATTGGAGCAGTCAACGAACCATTCCAGTTTATTTCACAGAGTTTCAATCCGTCGTTATATCGGTATTTCAGTGTGATACCACATGCATTAGGTCCACAAGAAATCCAATCAGACCAACCAATATACTTATGCTGTATTTTTCCATCCTTAAGAACAAGAATCCATGTATCAATCTGATTTTCAGTGTCAAAATCGAATGCATAGCCGTTGTATGACTGCGCTTCAAGAGGCATATCCACCTTTAACTTACCACTCTCTGCCTTGCACCCTACTCCTATCCCTCTGCCGTCAGCAGAGAAATCAAGCAGTTTGAACGAAGGAGCGATAGCAGCATAAGATGCAACACCATCTGTAGTGAAGTAATCCTTCACAAGCACTCTGAAAGAATAGGCATTATCTGTACTGAACTTGCCAGCAGATGATATATATACCTTGTTCTCGCCACTGTATGAATCTGTATAAGTTGCAAGAGTAGTCCAGGTTTCACCATTTTTGTACTGGATCATGACAGACTTATCATTTTTATTTGCAACAGGTGCAATTGAAAATGAATAAGTAATCTTAACCGCTGTACCTTCATCGTCTGCTTTGTTAGTCGATACATTCCAACGCTGTGCAGTGACATTCTTAACAGCCGGTGACCACCACTGTGTGACACTGATATTCTTTGAGAGTGTAGCCTTCTGTCCTCTCGAATCTGTAACCGTTGATTTAAGAACAACTGTACCAGAAGACTTGAGTGGCTGTGTCGTAAAGAAACTGTTTGGGCCAGGTATACTCTGTCCGTCAATCTCGTTTTGGTAGTACGTGATTGTAGCACCATTCTTTGTTGAGGTAGATACATTGCATTTGACTTTCGAAACACCCTGTATAATTGTTGATGCTCCGAATCTTTTTGCAATTGCAGCATCTTCATTTGTGTATGTGATGCCTGTAACAGTTGGTCCATAACCTGAGGGAAGTACAACATCCAAGGTGCAGTAATTACTACCGATGAATTTACCGGAACGACTGTATGTATCTACTCTGAAACAAATATAGAACTGTGAAGCATTGGGCATCTTACTGATCAGTGAAGTTGGAACTGTCCATCTGAATTCATCATTCCACTGATTATCAGCAATCTGTTCAGTCTTATCATAAAAGCTGTACGTGATTACATGCCCGAAATCGGATGATGCTCTAGGTGTCTTAATTGTCACACTGTTTCCAAAATAAACTGATGCTGGAGAGCAGTACGGCTTGGTTGCCCTAGGAATAACATCGCAGTCAACGCCTCCCGAAGCAGATACACTACCTACATAGCTGCCCGAAAGAGTTACCTTTAATTCCTGTGAAAATGAGAAATCAAAATGCTTTCCCCCATTACTGTCATGAGGGATTCTAATATTAGTAACTGTCGCAAGTGTCTTTGTTCCACTTCCGCCTATTGTTACACCACCAGACCAGATTAAAACACCATTCGCCCACATAGAGCCGTATTTAGTAGCATTTGAATTGATATTCCACTTATAATACTTTGTCAGCGTAGCAGTCCATAAATCATAGTTTCCGTCAACATTGACGCTTGTTCGTGTCATTGTCATTGTGACATTACCATTACCGCCGCCAAACGAAGCACTACAAGTTGCATATGTTGCCATCAGTCACCACCTACTTTCTTAAATGTTAATGATCCATCGCGGTTAACAATAAATCCGAAGTTTCCAATCCTCAAGGAACTAGAAACTTCGATGTTTGAGTTATACATTCTGTTGTTAGCAAAATACGCTACTTCATCATTGTTCTGAAGAATAGAGTACTTGCTGTTTGTCTGTTTTGTCTTGAATTCAGATTCCTGTTTACCTATCTCTATGCCTTCTGCATTGAATCTGATATAAGTGTTCAGCTGAGTCTGATTATTTGATACGGTATCAGAAAGAGAACTAAAGTCTTCTTTCTTTACGAATCCCATCTGAATGCTTTCCGTTGTCTGCTGAATAGTAGATACAGTAGAAGCAAGGTTTGCACCGTCAGAGGCACTGTAATAATTCTCTGATACTGTCTGTAAGATGGATGTCTTTGTCTGTTCTATAGACGAAGAAGCATTTTTAGTTGCCTGCTGCAGCTGATTGTTCATGTTGTTTATTCTGTTGTCGTAATCATCAATGATTGACTTTAGGTCATTTGCAAGCACTGGGGTGGTCGTTGTATATGTTCCATCATCCCATAATATTTTTGACCTAACCCAGTAATAATGCTTGTCAATATAGTCATCGGGAACGCTTTTCCACCCGCTACTGCTTGCGTCGGGCATTTTCGTTGCAGAATCTGATAGATAATACTCCGGAGTGATTGAGCGAATCCCCTGCCCGTCCTCGCCATCATTGACTCTCACGAGGGTCATGCTAGCCGATGCCTTAATCATATGATTATCCTTCTAGCTGTGCGCTGAATGTTGCCTTGTTTGTAATATCGCCGGCACCGATTGTATATGTTGCCCCTGTTGCTACAGAAGTAGTTCCACCATCCTTGTACCACTTGATGGTTCCTAATGCAGATAGAGCAGAGCCAGTTACTTCAACCCCACCCTTATAGACGTGAGCAGTTAAAGTTGTAGCAATAGCGGTATTTTTAAAGATTGTTCCACCACTCGAAGTAATTGCCATTGTGATAGCGTCTAAGCCATCCTTTCCATTTGTGCCTTTGTAAGATACAGAATATGATTCAGTAGACTTACCATCCGAATACTTAACAACTGTTTTTGTCCATAGATACTGACCATTTGCCACATTAGGAACTGTTGGACTCCATGTTCCTGTCGGAGGAGTTGTGCCACTTGTACCTGTTTGATATGTTACAGATGTTGAACTTACAGTGACACTTGTGCCGTTTGAACCATCAGTTCCATTTGTACCTTTATATGAAACTGAATAAGCTTCTGTTGATTTACCATCAGAATACTTGACTACTGTCTTAGTCCAAAGGAACTGACCGTTCGGTACATTTGGAACAGTAGCACTCCATTCCCCTGTTGGCTTATTGGTACCGCTTGCCCCGATCTGGTATGTTACAGAAGTCGAACTTACAGTAACACTTGTACCATTCTGTCCTGTCTGCCCCTTGAATGCGATTGAGTAACTAAATGTCTTGTTGATAGTAATATCACCATCAACGACGATAGGGATAGTAATAGTACCACTCTTAGTTAATGCAGATGTTGCAGTAACTGTGATTGTTGGCATTGGTGTCTTCCCATCAGATACCGCTGAGATTCCTGTAGGACATGTAATAGTTCCTACAGTACATGGAACCTGTTCGCTACCACATAATGCCATTACCTGTGTAGTAGTTGTCTGTGTACCGTTTACAGAAGTAGTAGTTCCTAAGAATGTATAGTTGTCATTAGTTAATACAACCGAATAACCATCGGTTAAGTCGATAACGTCAATCTGATTGACCGCTTTAATTGCCATAATTTTCCTCCTAAATGTTTAACTCGCAGTTGAATACTGCCTTGAATTTAATGTCTTTTGCTGAGATGGTAAACATGAACCCGTTATCGTTGAGTCTTGAATCATCTAACGGAATCTTGCTGAATTCTGTCTCTCCATGCCTTTTAATGAACCACTGCAGATATGCATTATCTCCAAATGTTTCTCTCAGTTTTGAAGAGTTATCAATCACTATTCCACCCACATAGATATTTACTGTGAATATAGTTGCCACATCACTGTTCTTGAATGTCGTGCCATTTGATGACTCTATACACAACAATATAGAATCCTCACCTTTTGCACCCGTAATACATACAGGAGTACTGTATGTGACAGTATTGTTGATCGTCGTTGCTGTTCTCTGCCATATATAGAATCCAGGACGCCATGTCGGTGCAGTCTCTGACCACCCTGTTTCTGGTGGTGTAGCTCCATCTGTTGAACTAGCATATTCGCATACAAATTTCTTAACAGAGCCCTGTGCCTGTTTGATTGCTTCTCCAGCCTTTTCTTCAACTTCTGAAACCCTTAGCGATATCTTCTCGTTAGACAGGCTTAATTGCGCCATCTTGTCATTGATGCCTTCCTGTTCCTTTGCGATTATATCTAGTTTCAATGATTCCTGGTCCTGCTGGACCTGCAGTTTTCTGATTCGTGTTGTATTAGATACACGATTCACTGTCTTTTCTTCATTCTTTGTTGTCACACTGCCGTCAACCGTAGACATAGAGAACTGTCCACCCTTGTAATTGACAGTTAGATCCGATACAAAGAAAGTGAATTCATTGCTGTTATAATTGACAAGACAACCAGGAAGAAGGTTATCAACCGATATCATTGTGACATTCTTCACCTGGTTGAAAGTCAATCCTTTAAGTCTGTCATAGATGCTGTCTATAATGCTCTGTTCATCTGCATATAGATTTGCTGAATCAATAAACAGCGTATTGCCTGTTTCGTCGCCTTTAGAAAGAGGATTGAGACCATTTTCAGCATATACTCTTGTGAGTGTATACACTTCATTCTTCTCATAATCTGTTAAATCCTGTGTAGCAGCAAAGGCAGTCTTTTCAATTGGAACAAATCTAATAGAATCAATCCCCTCTGCATAGACATTTGCTGCAAACAGTTCAGCAATCCACCCAAGATAGTTTCTTATTACAATCGTGTTATCGTACCATGATACGCTCTTATCAAGAACGTACTGCGGTATTCCTTCACGAATAATAGAAAGACCAGTCAGACTTTCAATCTCGTCTAGCTGGTCTTTTATAGTGACAGGATAAGACAGTTTAGTATCGTATGCTATATCAAGAGAATAATTGTTGTCATACATCTTGAGAGTGAGTTCCTTGGTGTACTTCTCCGGCTGATCATACACCTTGAAGTATCTTGTATCAGATGCATCATTTTCCTTGACTTCCCAGTACTTGCTGATGTCGATATTGTCAAGAATGCCGTCATAGTTATCAAACTTCATTGTCAGTTCAATTGATGGCACGTTGCCTATCATACGGCAGTCAGCAAAAGAGACAGACATCTTATAATCAAGAAGTCTGTCCGTTACATTTGTCTCTCCATATTTTATAAGCATATGATCACACCTCAATCAGAGAGAAAGAGAATGAATCTGCCTTTAGACCAGACTGCACTCTCTTATAATTGTACTTCTTATTTGAAGCATACATCTTCTTGGTTCCTCTGATACCATGATCAGGAATGTAGAGTTCTGCCGTGAACTCTGCCGGAGTGAGTACCTTCAGAATATTCATTACATCTGTGAATGTATTCAACTTATATGTACATGTAATTTTAAGCATGTTAGAACGTATTCTATTTCTTCTTAAAACGCCTGTTGAGACAGGTCTGACACTATCCGAATCTAAATCATTGATTTCTACGCTAATCTCTGAAGGAGTCGGAATAAGTGTTCCGTTTATCTTGATTTTCGCTTCATCTGCCATTTATTCCACCTCCTAATAGTCAAATACAGGCTTGCCTGTACGTGCTTCATAATCCTTGATATTGTCAATCACCATCTTAGTGATTACTCTGCCGTCTTCTAATACCAGATTAATAACATAAGTGGCATTTCCTCCGCCTTCCTGGACAGGCATTCTTTCAATAAGTCTCTCAGCAATCATATCAAGACCTCTTGTGTTTCTCTGTAAAGGAATAACTGCTTCTGCCCCTGCCTCACCAAACACAGCCGGTGTGGCTCTGTCAACAACAGCACCTTTTGCAAGTCTAGGTATTTCAGAAATGTGGAATCCTTTTCCACCGACTCCCGGAACCCAATCAGGCACCTTAATCTTATTAATCCCTCTGATGAACGTATTAATACCACCGATAATTGCATTCAATGGTGCCTTGAACATATTTCCTAAACCATAAATAACGCTGTGGAATATCTGTTTTACGCCTTCCCACGCCTTTCTCCAATTACCTGAAAACACACCTTTGATGAATGTAATAATTCCATTGAATACACCTTTCATCATTTCCCAGATTGATTTTACTGTTGCCAGGAATCCATTTAAGCCGACCCCCAAAAGACCTAGGCTCTTTGTCCAATCTGTATAAAAGATAGTCTTGAGGAAACTGCTGAACCCTTCGAAAATCTGTTGAATTCCCTTCCATGCTTTGTCTGCATCGTGCGTGAACACACCTACAAAGAAATCGATTAATCCTTGGAAAATTTTAGTTACAGATGCAACAATTTTTGAAATAATATTTCCCCATGTTTTGAAGGAGTTAGTTAAATTTCCTACAACAAAATCAACGAGAGGAGAAAGGATATTCTTCCATAAGAAATTGATCACATCACCTACCGTATTAATAACTGGCTTCATCGATTCCCACATCTCTATGACACCTTTTAATGCAATGCTGAGAATAGTTACAAGGAAATTAGCAAGAGGAGCCATAATATTCTTCCAGAATGATAATGCAACAGTTGCAACTGCCTCGACAGCTTCCACAAATACTTTTGCAAGAAATGTTGCAATAGGCACTATGATTGTATTGAACACATCAAGCAGGAAAGAGAATAATGGCTGAAGAATATTCTTATAAATATTTTTTAATATCTCCATCAATGCATTCAATGCATCAATCACAAGTTTTCTGAACGTTTCGCTTGTCTGATAAAGATAAACCAATGCAGCGACAACGGCACCGATTGCTACTGCTACAATTGCAGCAGCTCCTGCTGTTGTTCCTAGTACTCCCTGAATAACAGACAGTACTCCCCAGTTTGAAACTGCCAGCCACAACTGCTGGAAAGGAGCAATAAGAGCCGTAACAGCAGAAACAATAGCTCCCCAATGCATTATTGTCTCAAATGCTAAAAAGCCGGCTACAATGCCAGCAATCAATGCGATAATAACAGGCTGATTTTCATCAAACCATTTTCTTAATTCCTTAAGTTTTTTCAGAATTTTATCTACTGCTTTCGAAATCTTATCACTGCCCTTATCAGCTTTATCTTCTCCTTCTCCCCAATCAATTCCACCAATATCATAGCCACCATCACCGACACCGCCGGCGCCGGCGCCTCCGTTTCCTCCTGAACCGCCTGCTCCTGATGAATCTGAAGAATCGATATTATTTATCTCATCTATTGAGGCCAGTGTGCCTAAAGCCTTGGCGGTCTTTTTGGCCTGTCCCTCTGTTCCTTTAAGCGATTTATTTAAACCCTTAGAAGAGTTGCCCGCAGATTTCATAGAACTTCCTGCTGATTTTGAAGATTTTCCAACAGAATTAATTGCTTTTGTTGTCTGTTTTGTACTAGCTTTTGCAGAGTTGGACTTTTTACCAAATAATTTGCCAAAAACACCTGCAATAACATTTGCTACAGTAATAACCTTCCCGATTACTGTATTGAGTACTCTGATAACAGGTGTAAAAGCTGCAACAAGGCCATTACCAATAATGCCAAGAAGCTGTTTCCATTGTTCCTGAAGTATTCTGACCTGGTTTGCCCATGTGCCACTTGTTCTTGCAAAGTCTCCTTGTGCAAGTGATAACTGCTGCATAACATAGTTATATCTTAAAGTAACAAGTTCTGCCTGACTCATATTGTTGATATTTGTTGTAATACCTTGAGATAGTGCATACTGCTGCAGATTTGTCTGTGTCATTACGATGCCAAGATCTTTTAAGGTCTCAGTTTCTCCAGTGAATACAGATTTCAATTTCACATCTGCTAATTCTTGTGAAATATTATAGAAAGATGCAACGTCTCCTGTTAATCCAGCAAGCGATATTGCCATGTCACTTGCTTTGTTTGCTCCAAGGCCCATGCTTGAAGCCATTGCCATATACGTAGAGGCCGTTTTCTTTGCACTGAGCTCACTCATACCGAACTGCTGAATAGAGTTGCTGGCAAACCTTTCAGCTTTCCATGACATATCACCAAATGCTACATCAACAACGTTCTGTACTTCGGTAAGATTGGATGCTATGCCTATTGCCTGTCTGCCTAATCCAATCAATGCCTTAGTTCCTTTGTATGCTGCTGCACCAATTGCAGCAAAGCTGAATGCAGATTTTATTTTTCCGAAAGCATTATTTATGATATCGGTTTGGTTATTTATGTTTTTACTTGCGTTTTTTGTCTGATTGACTGCATCATTCAATGAAGAATTGAATTTGCTTGTTTCAGCGGAGATTATAACTTTAAGTTCCTCTAATGTCATCCATTTTTACCTCCACCATATTTTCTGTTATGATAATTTGCAAACTTTCTTCTCTGCGCTTTGAAGTTTTCAAATTCATTGTACTCCTGCTGCTTTTTATGCTTTTCTTTCTCTTCTTCAAACAAATCAGGATAATAATCCCAAAGACCATGCATTTCTTTTTGATTATCATTTCCATTAACAATAAGATTGATGCCTTCTATAATCTGTTGAGCAAGGTTATGAGCATGTATTGCCTGTTGTTTCTGTTTGTATTTCTCTCTTCTTCTGTAAGAATCTATTTCATCTATAATATCTCCAAAAGATGAATTCCAGAATGCATCAGTGCTTATACAGCAGTCAAGAGCGATAGGATATAATTCATTGATCATATCGCTCAGTGTCTGATATTCTACATCTGCTCTTTTGCTTCCTCGATATTTTTGTTCATCGTATCTGCCTGAGCCTGTGAGAAAAAACCACTTACCTGAAATATTGGAAGAAACACATCAGTCATAAACGAAAGCTGTGAGCCACCTTCTTCTTCGTATTTATCAAATAATTCAATTACATCTTTTTCTTTGATACCATGATTGTATTTCTTTATCGCACCATGAGTGATAAGCAGCATCACTTTGAGCGGTGGCATCTCATTATTTTCAGTATTTGAAGAAATAACGCTTAGTAGATTTGCATTGAACAAACTTTCAAGTCTGATAATTTCCTGAGTTGTGAGTTTTAATTTATATTCAGTATCTCCTACCTTCCACAAAGCGAAAGGCTGTTTTTTTTCTTGTTTCTTTACAGGTTCTTTTTCTTCTTCAAGAATATTTAAACCTTCTGATAATGCTCCCATTTTATGCCTCCTTTATCCAATAATTGGGTCAGTGATTGTAAACGCAGATGATAATGCAATGTTCATATCAAATTCAATTACACCATTGACTCCTCCACCTGTTCTTTTTAATGAAATCTGTCCATTGAATTCTGTGGTAGTACCATCTTTTAATGTTTCTTTAAAAGATAATTTTTCTCCGCTCTCTTCATATTTTCTTAATACTCTATACGGACTGTCTGTTTCTGTATTATCATATTTGAATTTATATGTAATATCTCCTGGATCTCCGATACCCATTTCATAAACTTTCTGTGTATCATCAAGATCACTATTTTCTACTTTTTCCGGTTCAACACCAATTTCTGGTAATTCTTTTAATCCTTTTAATTTTGTATAGGTTGATACCGTCTTGCTTTTGAATTCTAACTTAGCACCATTTGCTAACATAACAATTCCTCCATTAATTTAATTTGTATGATAGATAAACTGCTTCTTGCAGTCTATGATTGCTTCATATCTCATCTGTTTATGTTTTAATCCGCTTGGGTCAGGAACATCCGAACATGATGTTCTCAGAAATCCTAATGTCGTCATCACGTCATTTATTTCACATGCAGTCTGACTGGTACTGTTGTTATCCCATATGTCAATTCTGTAGCGGATATATGATGACTGTTCTTTATCATCTGTGAACTCTTCAACCTTATTTTCTTCTTCAACAAACTGCACAGCGGGTAGCATAGACCAGTTGTGCGGATATGCATCACTCGCATATTCAGAAACCTTAGATAATTCTTTATATACGATGTCTTTTACATTGATCATTTTATATACACCTTTCTTTGAGCTTTTTCATAAGCAATTTTTTAGCGTTTTCATTTATCTTATCCTTGTTGTCATGTGCCGCTGGATACATGAACGGTCTTGCATATTGCCCTTTTGTGAGATATCCAATAGGCTTATCACCTTTATATACAACTTTAAAACCATATTCTTCTGCTCTATCAGGTGTCATCGCATCACCAGGTATCATCCATCCCTGTTGCTTATAATGCACATTAACATTTGGTGAAATTCCATTGTGATTTGCTTCACCATTATGCCCTGTGCCGAATTCATAATAAGCAGCATAAGGAGAATTAGTATAAACAGTTGCTTCTGCACCTTTTGATGTACTTTTGTTTCTTACTTTCACAGATCTTATTAGATCACCACTTACATATGTAATAAGAAGTCTTGCTTGTGCCTGTACCAATAATCCGCCTTGTCTTACAGCCTGTGTGCATACTTCCGATGCGTCATTAGCAGATATCTGCTGAAGTTTTGAGATAAGTCTATCTGCATTTTCTAGTTTACTCATAATCTTTCAATCTCTATGTGCTTAAAACGCTTATATTTCTGCTCACTGATGACTTTATAATTGATTCCCTCATAAATGATCATGTCATGAACATTTATCGTTAAAACACCATAATAATGCATATTCATGATTGCATGGATGCGCATCCCATAAAGTTCAAACTGTGTTGAGCTACTTGCTGGATAAATAATCGCTTCATCATCGTATCTTTTGGATTCATATTCTTCGATATTATTACCCTCAGAATCTTTATAAGGCTTGTATCTTCTAAGAGTGAACTTCTTCAGACTTTTTTTCTTCATCTCTTCTTCTCCTTGCTATTGGTGTTAGGCGATAATTATCTACTGCTGATAATATCTCATCTTCTTTCAGATAAGATTCGTTTTCTCCACCTTCACTATATGATGCAAGTCCTTCATTACCTCTTCTTTCGTATCTTGCAAGTGCAAGAGTAAGAACATGATCATAAAGAGGTTCTATAAGTTCTGATCTGTTTGCTCTCATAAGAACTCTTTTAGCAGCATTAGAAACAAAAAGAGAGACTATATCATTATCAGTCTCTCCAGTAAGAATTTTAAAATCTCTTTTGATGCTATCCATTCTTGTTTGCCTTGATTACAGCAAAGAGCTCATCTTTTGTAAGAGAGTCGTCTGCATCAATATTCATTTCTTTTGCTAGTTCTTTGAGTTCTGCAATATTCATCTTGCTTAAAGGTTTGTTCTTCTTAGCTGATTTTTCTTCAGATGATTCAGATGACAGCAAAGCTTCTAAGCTATCTTCTACGATATAATTAAGCGGATCTGCTTTACATACTTTTATCACGTCTTCATTGATACATTCTGTCGTGATACCAGTCTTAATATTTTTAATAAAGCTCATTTAAATCAGTTCCTTTCTTCTATTCAGGATTAGCAGTCAATACAGCAATGCATTTAGACTGGAATACCTTTGCACCATATACATGTAACCCTTTGACTGCATCAGAGAATCTTTTCTCTGGTCTGTATGCTTCCGTCTTTAAAATCTGTTCTGCATATGAACCAGCTTCTTCTGTACCACCGATGATCTTATACTTTGTCTTTGTAGTATTAGGTACATTGTTTGATACGTAAACTGTGAAGCCTGCTGCATTACCTACTTCACCGCCTTCTAAGATTGCTTTGTTATAATCTGTACCATTGCCTACAAAGCGCTGGTCCTTTAATAATAAGCCATGATACCATGCTGGAATGACTACCCAGCGCCCGACTGTAGGAACATTTGCTTCTGTTAATTTAACTCCAAGATCCACCAATAAATCATAAGCAGTTTCTTTTGTCGGCACTTTTGGAGTTGTATCATCACCAATAGTATTATCAGTATGTACATTAATGGCTAATAGATTGGCTGCAAATGCATCTACCACATCATTCATTGCATATGCTGCACGCTCCATGGCTTTATCCATTAGTTTTGGGTTGGTTTGGGCATTATCAACATCATCTACTGAAAAGTTAAAATACTTTGCCTGATCAATTTTCAACTCCTGCTGTGTACCAGCCACATCTTCAGGGGCTTCAATATCAGTTCCTTTCTCATAATCTTTGATATTGATATCACCAATCTGGTTCACTTTAACAGTATCGCCAAAATTTTTGATTTCTCCTTCATAATCTCTATTAAGAAGATTTAAATATACGTGTCTCTTATCTAAGTGATTTAATAATCTTGCACTCCAAATTTGTGGAATAAATTTTTCTACTGACATATTCTGTTATTCTCCTACTGTTTCATTAATTTTTGTATTTCATCCCAATTTTTATTGATTTCTTGGGCACTCATATTTTTCAAAGAATCCATAGTAATTGCACTGTTCTCTGGTGCCTTTTTAGGTGGTTCTTTTCCTTTGATGCGTTCTTCCACAGCCTTTTCAACAGCAAACTGAAAAGCCTTCTCAACTGTATCAATGGACTGTTTACATGCATCAGCATCTGTTAGATTAAGAATTTCAGCCAATTCTGTAGGAATACCCTTATCAGCAAGCTGAACTTTTGCCTGTGCAGTCAGTTCTCTACGAGTGATTGCTGCTTCTCTGTCATCAAGTTCTTTTGCTCGTTTTCTTTCCTGGTATTCCTTTTTCTCTTTTTCACTCATATTCTCAAGCTTTTGAGCCTCTGTTTTCTGATCTTCAAGATGCTTTTCCCAGGACTTTCTTTCTTTTGCAATTCTTCCCTGAACAATTCTGTCAACATCTTCCTGAGTAAACGTCTTTGGTTCCTGAATTGATTCATCGTTATCCTGAGTGTTCAGATTCTCTTGACCACCATCATTAGTATTTGCTCCATTTCCCGGGTCTTCAGCAAATAACTGCAGATCAAGAGGCATCATTTTATTTTTATCTTTCATTACACTTCTCCATTTAAGGTCCGTATGACCATCCCATCTTTTTGTGTCATAAGTTTTTGGACAATAATACAATGCTTATTTTTCTTTTTTTACATCGTCCTGATAAGTAACAACAGCTTTCAATTTGATAAGTTCTTTAGCTCTTTCTTCATCAGCTTCAAATACTTCACCGACATATCTGACAACACCACATTGCTTATCAATAAGATTATGAATAACTTTTAGCTTCATCTTCTATCCTCCTTTCTTCTTATTTCAGACAAAATAAAAAGACATCTAACAATGCCTATGCCTGTTCTTATTCTTTTCCAATACACTTGATTTACTTTTTTCTTTAGGCGGTCCTTGTGATAATTCCGATACTTCATGATATTCATGACCACAGATCATGCATTCATAGTGCGTATTCCTTACCATACAGTTTCTATGATTGTCATAATAATATTTAGAATTAACCTCATAATAACAATGCCTATGTTTTCTTAGACCCTGGGCCATCATTTACCTCCATTCTGGGCAAAATAAAAACCGACATCAGTCGGTTTATACAAACGGTAATATATCTTTTAAATCTTTCATAAATCTCTTTGCTTTTTCAATAGTTGAATTATCAGTCAAATACTCTATTCCTTTTGGCGTAATCTCACATTTATCCAGATTATATATCTCCAGGTTCTCGTCAATATCTTCATCAATTACTACTCCCTTGATATATCCTTCATTAAAAAGACTAATAATTACATATTTCCAATATTTTCTATTGATCTGCAGATATTTACTATCATGTTTTATAAGTGAGACATCTATTTCATTGCCTTGCTTTAATTGCTGGTATAAATAAGAAAGGATCTGATAAACAACAACATGATAATCATCTCTAGCCATATTTCATTATTCCTTTTCACTGATTTCATCTCTAAATGCATCTTCATAATCCAACTTACCAGAGTTTAATACAAAATCTCTGTCTCGTTTCATTTCATCCAGTTCTTCTTGGGTCTCGACATGCTCACCTACTACGATTTCATCAACATTTTCATAGGTATGATAGAACATATAGTTAACACCATCGTTTAATGTTGGATACAACTCAGCTTCAATAGTAGCAAGCGCCAAAGACACCTTTAACGCGAATAAAGGACAATCATCAAACTGAGGTCCTAAATCATTAAGATGGAACATACCTACAGATTGCTCACTTTTGAGATATGATATTCTAAAATCATGTTTTAAACTTTCATATTTATCTATTGTTTTATCTATCATTTTTTTCACCCTTTTTCTTATTTTTGACTTTGTTTTTTCTGTTGTTTAATGATTTGTTGGTATAATTTCTATAAATCCAGGAATCATTATTTTTTCCTGATACAACATTTATTTTAACATTTGCATCTATAACTTCTTTTTTACTTACAAGCTCATTATAAACTGAATCACAGCTAAAACACATACTTTTTTGAGATAAGATATAAATTTCTTGATCTTTTAGTTCTCCCTTTAGCACTTTGTCATAAATGTACTCAAAAAATTTATACTCAGTGTCAAATTCTCTAGTATACTCGCCTTCATGTCCTTCATATGGGTGATCTTTTGTATGAGGATGCAGCTTTTTTTCTGACGGTGATAATATCAACTTACTTTTATCACCTTTATAATTTTTAAAAGTATCACTATTATCATCTGATATTCTGCTCGAAGCAACGAAAATGTCATCACCAATTTTCATTGATGCTACATTCCCATTTGCCGCTCTTGTTGTCATATATTTATCTTTTGCAGTAAAAGCTTCTTTATCCAATTCTAAAATTGTTTTTATATCAATTTCTCCATAATCGGTTTTATAACGATTGACAGTTCTATAATTATATTCCAAATCATTCCATTGCTTCTCATCTGTATATTTTATTTCTTGGAATTCTTTTAAAGTATCCGGTATATATTGATTTCCAAGCACATTTCTATATCTGCCAAATTGTTCCCTGTCTTTTGTAAGATTCTTTGTTTTCTTTATATATACATCGACAGTATCAACTCCATGCTTATCTTGTTGCCTTTTTAACCATTGATCATAGTTTTCTTTAACATCTACAACTTCATCCTTTTCAGTGATTGGGTTACGCTGTCTTTTCTTCATATCATCAGTGATTCCTTCGATATATGGAATCATATGTGAACGACAATTAGGATGAAGTGGAGGGACATTAACTCCTATCTTAGCATCTTGGACATTTATAATACTTCTATCATGCTGCTGACATATTTTAGATGTTCTGCCGTCATGAACAGCTATGAACATCTCTTTCTCGATACCTGCATCCTTGAAATTAACAAGATCAATAAAATTGATGAACGCAGCCATCTCTGTCCTTACAAGCCTTTCACAATTTGCTGCACCTGCTGCAAACTTATCCTGTAATGTTTTGGACATTTCTTTATGAGTCTTTCCCATGATAACGCCCAACATTAATTGATCCTTTAGCTCATTGCCTAGATTCTGTGCATTTCCCCATATTCTTTTAGAATAATTCTTATCATACCAGGCTGATGTGAGCATATGATCCACGAGTGTTGGGTCTATTTCAGCAAAGTCATAAGCAATCCCCATACCTTTTGATATATTGAACACATTTCTGTAATAACCGTCATATATCCCTTTTAGATAGGCATCTGTGCTTTTTTCTTTTTCAAGATTATATTCCAGCCTCATCAGAGAATCCAATTTACTCTGCAATTCCATTAGTCTATTTATTCTTGCCTGATATGCAGGAGCATCAAGCTTTTTTAATAATTCTTTTTTTGCACTGCTTGATGGATTGTTTTCAAGCTTCCTCTTCAGTTCTGCATAATCATGATCATTCACAAGATTGTTAAGCAGTTCTCTTGCTTCCTTTTCTGACATAGGTGCTGAATCTGTTCTATGATGATTTCTGTATGAATCAAATATTCCCTCTATCTGTTTATCTGTATACAGATAGGCTTTATGATAGAACCTTTTTACTTCTTCGATATCTGCAACGGCATTCTGAATAGCATTATCAAGTTTTTCAGACTGACGTTTTTTCCAGTATTCTTCATTTTTCATATATCAACTAAGAAGCCTTATTAATACCGATAGAATCTGATTCATCATCTTCACTATCGGAAGGAGCATCTTTTTCATCATAGAATGGAACCTCATTTTGAGATTTGAATAATGCTTGCTGTGTTTTGATATTTTCTTCATTTTCTTTCTTTACCTTTTCTGTTTCATTAGAAGCATCCTCAACAAACGGAAGCTGTTCGATAAGAGTTTCATTTGATACCTTTCCACTTAAATTCGCAATCATCTGTGCAAGTTCATTTAAATTTTTAGGAAGTTTTCTAGTGAAAGTTATCTTGATATTGTTCTTATTGATGTTAATTGCTTTAAGGCCAAGATAATTACAGAATAGTTCTATCCTTCTTCGCAGACCTTTCTTGTAATACTTTTCTTTTTCTCCAGTAATCATTTGAAGTCCGAGAAGCTTATATTCCATTGCTACTCCTGAACTATTTCCTACAAAATTTTCATCTGTAAGATTTGGTACATGAGAAAAAGTATAGATATCTTCTTTAATAGCTTTTCTTAATACTTCCATTCCGCTTTCATCGAACGTTCTAGAAATATATTCTGCTCTTGCTTCGCTTGGAAGTTCTAATAAACCATTCTCTTTTAAAATCTTCATTGTTTCGCTGACTTCTTCATTATCGTCACCCATCAAAGAACCGTAGATAACTAGCAGAGCCTCAACGAACTGTTCTTTATCATTGACACGATCACTCATTAATTTGTTATAGGCATCTATCAAAGAAATCTGCTGTTCAAAATCACCTATGCATAGCTTATTGTTTCTGTATTCGATTATTGGAACATCACCGAAATAATGAGGAACCATTTCTTCAATCATCCTATGCTTATGACTAGAACAATCTATAATCATCGTATATCTATAATTTTTTGTTACCACTGTTGCACGATAGCAATACTGATCAGTGATTGCATCTTTAAATCTGTAATAATAAACACCAAAAAGAAGATTCTGTTCAATTGTGTCATCATAAACAAGAAATGTATGATCTGCTTCAATGTTCCTGACAGCAATATCCGTAGTATCCTGTTTGATATAAACATATTCATACGCAACACCACAGACACTCATATCATGTGCATTATCCGAATCAGCATCATCAACATCTGCATTATCAAAAGCATCTGTTAGTTTATCCAGCAATGTTTCATCATCACCATCATAAGTGTTATAGGATATTGGAGAATTCATGAAGTATCCAGTAGCAGTATCGGAAATGTCCTTAGCATGATTGCATATTACTTTGTTGTTCGCAGAACCCTTATATTTTTTCTGCCTTCTTTTTATGTCATGCTCTCCTTCATAGTATCTTTTATTTTTTTTGATTTTTCCTATGATATTCCTATGCTTATTAATCAGACTTTCTATCTGTACGATATTAAGTGATGACTCATCATATCTTTCTGCATCGATAGTAAATATATACATCTAATGTTCCTCCTATATCAGACATATTTGCTTCTGTTCTTTCCTGCACGTGCTTTTGATGCAATTATGTCTGTCTCACATCCATATCGTGCAGCATCTATTGAATGGTTGTTCTTATCCGGAAATTCGCCTTTTAGATTTCCATCCTTATCTTTTTCGATTTCATATTCATTAAATTCTCTGTATGCGTTAGGACATCTAACAGGATCAATAATTATCTGTTCGAGGTCCTGGAGCCATTTGATTCCGTTTTCTACACTGTCAGGCCCTTTCTTAGCACCTTTAACTCTTAAACCTAACAATTTGAATTCGTTGATGGTACGAGGCTCTGCACTATCACATGTCACTAATTTATTCAACGGATTAAGCTTCTTAATCATCCTTACTGCCTTCTCGTTTGAAAGACGTGTGCCGTAAACCTCACCAAAAATAAAAAGACGTCTACGCGTCTTATCAAAATGCATCTTTACACATGCTAATGGGTCACCAGCATACCCAAAGTCTAGTCCGAATTTTAATCTATCAAATACATCAATTTCTTCTTTTGTGATCTCTCTAATATCAAGGTTTGTAAAAACCTCACTACCTGTACCAGTTACTTCACCTAGATAGTCATGATTGTATTTTTCAATATTTGTTTTCTTGGTGTGTTCTGCTTCAATTAGAAACTGCTCCCCAAGCCACTCAGGAGGTGCCTGTAAGTAAGTTGTATGAGAGACATATGTATCATCTCTTTTTACTAAAACTTGCCTGTTGCACCAATTTCTTTGTGATTCAGGAGGGTTGAAAGAATAAAAGACACAATACTCATGACCACCACGAAGGAGTGACTGGTTGATATTGGTTATCTTGTCATAAGTCTCGAATTCGTCGCATTCTTCATACCAGACATATTTAACATAACCTATATGGACCTTTGTTGACTTCATTTTTTTAGGTTCATCGGCACCCTTGAATATTATCTGCTGACCTGTTGGCATATAAGTCATTTTTAATTTAGACTCAGGTATTAACCAATCATCTTGAGCACCTAACTTATAGATGCCCCACTTAATCTGTTCATACACTGAATCTCGGAGCGTATCTTTTACTCGCCTCATAACAACTGCATTACTCATTACACCTCGCTGTGCATCTCTCATAATGCCTAAAGGTATCTCAACACCGATAAAAGAAGATTTTAAAGAGCCACGCCCACCTTTTAGCCAATAATGCGTGTAGTCATTGTTTTTTACATGCTTATGAACTTCATAGAAAGCCGGACCAATGGTAGATTTCAAACTAACCTTATTCATCTATATCATCTACAATCACTGTCTTGCCGTTCGATGTAACATCTACATTGTCTGTAAACATACCAAAACGCTTGCCTAATAGTTCTGCAGCTTTAAGCCTTTCTTTCTCGTCCGGAGGCTTCTGTATGACCTTCTGCATACCGTTACCGTTCATGATCATTACATATGATTCCGATTTAGCGCGCATAACAGATGTAAGATATTCGACTACTTCTTGAATGTCGGCTGTGTTATCGTTGTGAATCTCTTCCATTTTTTCAGAGATATATTTTTGTATCTCTTCTTTTTTTAAAAGCTTTGAAGCAAGAGGTGCTGCACTGGTGGCACTTTTACAATTGGCATAGACTGTTAGATATGCTCTTGTAGCATTAGTATCTTTTAGATACTCATCACAAAATAGTTTCTGCTTTTCTGTCATAGTCGCACCCCTTTCTCATCAAGTAATAAAAAAAGAGGCTTTGTTATGCCTCTCTAATGTGGACCCCGTGTCAAGGACATTAAATAAAAAAGTACTTAAAATCGATTAG
>ENA-OPCM01000808-OPCM01000808.1-human-gut-metagenome-genome-assembly--contig:-NODE-808-length-22741-cov-2.061800_pt1 | contig 22741 bp, 15 predicted proteins | sample MGYA00241252_ERZ501484 | MGnify/ENA primary metagenome ERZ501484 (study PRJEB25962, sample SAMEA2042583) | human gut metagenome | biome: human gut; feature: human-associated habitat; material: faeces...
TTGTGGCAGATTCCAAAAAGAATGACCTTCACACGGCTTATGTCATTTTTGTTGGAGCGGTATTAGTCAGTGTATTGTTGATTCTTGGATCGAGTGTGCGTCAGCTGGTGGCATATACGCAGCATCGCAATTTGACGAAACGGATCAATGATCTTTCGTATGTGCAGGAAACCTATGATGATTATGCGCGGGTACAGGCAGAGGAACAGGTATATGAGAAGCTGGATCTTGCCACCGTTACGAAAAATGAGCAGTTGTATCCGCTGATTGAGCAGCTGGAAAATGCGCTGCCAAACGATGTCAAGGTAGAGAGTATTCAGACAGATGCAGACTTAGTCAGTATCAATCTGAAAACAGATAAAGAAATTGCCGTTGGACAGATGCTTTTGAATTTTGCGGATGTGACCCTGCTTCAGGATCTTTCCATTCCATCCATGTCGGAGGAAAAAGACGACGAAAGCGGTGTGAGCACATGGACATACACGTTAAATGGCTATTACACCCAGGCAGATATCGGTGAGGACGGACATCTGATCGAGGAGGCGGTTCCGACATCGGAGGACACAGACACGGATACCAATAACGCAGAGGGAGAGGAGCAGACAAATGAATAAATTAAAAATTTCAGATTCAGATAAGCGGCTGTTGCTCATTTTCTTTGCAATTGTGATTGTAGCATGTTCCTATTTCTTTATTTTTAATAAGGGAATGAGCAAGGCGGCGAAGATCGAAGAGCAGAATACGACCGACCGGGCGAAAGTGCAGCAGATGGAACAGATGGAGGCCGGACTTCCAAAAGTAAAAGAAAATATCCAGGCGATGCAGAAAAAGCAAAAGGATATTATTGCGGCTTATCCGGCAGATATGAAAACCGAAAAAGTAATTGAAACTTTGCAGGAGTTCGAGGATAAGAGCAGCAATTTTCATATTACAGATGTGACATTTGCCATGAATATGCCGATTGGGGCAGATAACAGTACAGCCGCTGCAGACGGAAGTGCTGCTGCATCTACGGATACTACGGAAGATACAACGACAACACAGGAAACACAGACCACGGAGTCTGCGGATACACAGAGCACAGAGAGTACTGAAAGCACACCGGAAAACACGACAGGTCCGACCGGAAATGTGGAAGGGTATTATGCATCGATTGGCATCCGCTATGAGGCAAGTTATGAAGGATTAAAGGATATGATTGCCTATGTCAACAAGTTTAAGGATCGTACAACGATTGCCCAGTTTTCCGCCAGCTTTGACAATTCTACGGGAAAATTAACGGGCGATATGACACTCAATATGTATTATCTTGAAAACACCGGAAAAGATTATGTTCCTCCGGTATTTGAGAATATGCCAAAAGGGGTAAACAATATTTTTGGCGGTTCTTCTTCTGGAACCGCAGAGCAATAGAAAAAGCTGACATGGGGAAGGAGGCTTCCGGATGAAAAAACAACAGAATAATGGAGGATTTTCTTTGCTGGAAGTGATTCTTGCCATGGCGATTCTGGCGATTCTTTCCATTCCGCTGTTGTCGTATTTTACGCAGTCGATGAAATACAATGCAATGATGGCAGATAAACAGCATGCGACCAATCTGGCGCAGGAAGTGATGGAGGACTTAAAAAAACAGCCGCAACTGGTGGAGTCTGTGTCAGCCGGGGGATTTACCGTGCCGTATCTGACCGGTTATGTGCAGACGGGATATACCCCTGCAGCTGCGGGAGGAAGTACGACCGCCGGAGAAGTATCTTATTACGGTGCGGCAGATGCGATTGGTCAAAAATATGATGTTGAAGTAAAAGTCAGCACGGATGTGCCGGAAAATACAGCGCTGATGCCTCAAATGGATGGAATTGATGACATAAAAGATGTTGTGGCGGCAGAAGGTGGACAGTTACAGGAAGCACTTACTTATTTTTCCGCAGAAAATGCACAGTATGCAGGTGCAAACAATGTCCCGGCACAGAGTGAAAGTGAAATAGAAAAAAATTTAAAGCGGACGATTTCCATTACGGTGGAACCTACGCATGTGCTTGTCGCATGCAGTTACGCCTGTGAAAATATCGATGGAGTGGACCCGGCAGAAGTCTATACCTGTAATGATTTTGCAGAGGAGGACATGCAGAATATCGAACACATTTATCTGATGTACAATGTCAAGCAGGACAGGGATGCGCTTGAAATCCGTTGTGCGGCTGGAGTGGCGGTTCCGAAACTGATCGTTGTCTGTCAGAATATCAGTGAGGTCAACGCAAAGCATCTCTCTTATCAGCTGGTGGTGTCACCGAAAGACGGCTGTAAGATGCCGGCGGTTGCGTCCAATCTTGGCAACAAATCGTACCCGGATGACCCGGCGGCAACAACCAATGCGGGAAACATCTATCAGGATAGCTATTTGCTGAGTGTCGCACCTTTGGTGGAGAGCAAAGAAGGTGTCCGGAAGGTGAATCTGCAGGTTAGTGTATACAAAAAGGGAAAAGGCAACAGCTCCGATAAGGAAACGTATCGGTATATTACGGTGAATTCGGCGAAAGGAGAGTAGCGATGAAAAAGATTTCTTTGAAACGGGATAATCGCGGAGCCTCTCTGCTTGCCGTTTTGATTCTGATGGTGGTTGTGAGTGCGATCGCGGTTGTGATTACAAAAATCACGATTGTCAATATCCAGATGAAAGAAGTGGAGCGCGGTACGAAGAAAAATTTCTACAGTGCAGATGCAGTTATGGATGATCTGCGTACCGGTGCAAGAGAACTTGCAGAAAAATCGCTCGAGAAAGCATATACGGATGTCCTTGAAAATTATCTGACGTATACCGCATCGGGAGCAAATGCACAGGATGTTTTTTCCCGAAAATATATGGAAGATCTGGAGGGACAGTTTGCAAAGGCATCTGCGGGAAAGACAAATACGACAGATGCATCCGGCAATGTCGTGTATACGGTTTCGGATTATAACACCGATACAGTCAAAGGATGTATCAAAGAAACTGCCGAACAGGGATGTTATGTTGTTGCAGCGGATCCGAAGTATGAACTGGATTACGGTGCGGGTACCTTTACATTAAAAGGGGTGCAGGTGAAATATAAGGATGCGCAGGATTATGAGACAAAGATCACAACGGATCTTATTTTTTCTACTCCGCAGATGAATTTTTCCGGGCAGGGACAGATCCAGGAGTTTATGAAATATGCTCTGATTGCGGACCGGCAGATTCATGTAAATGCATCGAATGTGCAGGTGGATGGAAGTGTGTACGCCGGAGCGGATGGTATTTTGGCCGACAGCAGCGGAAGCGGAACTTTAAAGGGAAAGTCGATTCTCACACGCGGCGATATCGTGACGGACAGTGGCTCTACGCTTACGGTCGGAAACGGAAATTCTTCGATCTGGGCGGAAAATATAAAGACCTCGGGAAGCGGATCTTCCACGATGGAGATCAACGGAAATACGTATGTGGCAGATGATCTTGAGTTACGTGGAGTTGGAAGTAAGGTGACTTTGAAAGGAAATTATTATGGTTATAATTTCCAGAAAAATTACGGAACTTCCGATACGGTATCTTCGGATGCGGATTTCAGCAGTGCTATGATGGTAAACGGCAGAACGTGTAATTTGAATCTCAAAGATTTAAATTATCTGATGCTGGCGGGACGTACATTTATTTCCCGCAAGACAGATGCTGCAAAAAATCAGGATGTTCTGATGGGAGAATCCATCTCTGCGAGAACCAATCAGCTGGCTTATTATGTGCCGGCAGAGTATGTCAAAAATGGAACGTTTGACAGAAGTGGGTATGCTGCGCATATTGGTATTTCTGACGATACGTTACAAGGGTATCTAAACAGCAGTCAGCCGCTTGTGGCATACTATTTCCCGGAGGGAATGTATTATTACCTGAATTTTAAGACGGAACAGGATGCAAATGATTTCTTTGCAAATTATTACAATAACAATCAGGGAAAGGTAGCACAGTATGCCAATCTCTATCTGGATGAAAATGCTTTGATTATTGACAAGAAAACCATTATGACGTTGAAGGGAGATATTCTTTCGCGTGCTTCTGCTTCGGATGCCCTGAATGTCAAGAAGGTGACGATTCAGCCGGATAACTGGAAAGACGCTAACGGTCTGTTTTGGGATTATTGTTCTAAGTTGGCGGTCCGCTATAAGTCTTTAGAACTGGGACTTACCGATTCCGGGCAGGGTGTGACGCCGGATCAGGTGCGTCTGACAAGTACAGATGCCAGTGGTCATGAAGTGATTGATAAAACGGTCAATCCGCTGTTTGACAAACTGATTGACCGGAAAGCATTCGAACAGGAACTGGAAAAACATAAAACATCGACTACCGAAAGTGTGACCGTTTATTCACCAACCACAGATGTGTATCTGGTGAAAAATACCGGGACCTATGCGCTTCCAAATACGGTTACGCGGGGACTTGTGGTTGCAACCGGGGATGTCAAAGTGTCCGGTGATTTTGAGGGACTGATTATTTCTGGCGGAGTGATTTCGTTTGATTCGAATGCAGGCGCTGCGGGAACCGGTCATATAAAGGGAAATAAACTTCTGGTATCGCAATTGTTCGCGGAAGACCAGAAACGGGATACGCCTTTGTTTTCGCAGTTTTTCCGTGACTGTTCTTCAACGGCGGTATCGAATATTTCCGGAAATCTGGATCTGGATTCGTATCTGAATTACGATAACTGGAAAAAGAATTAAGAGGTGTGCCAATGAAAAAACGAAAACATCTGGGACAAAACGGAATTACATTGGTAGAAATCATTATTGTCATTGCAATTATGGGAATTCTGGCGAGTACATCGGTGATGATGATCGGGCATCTGCATTATGCCAACACGCAGAAGGTGGTAAAGACCCTTGATTCTTCGCTCAGTGCGCTTCAGGTGAAAACGATGAGCAAAACCGGTGATTACTATATGTATGTTTATAAACTGGACAATGGCTATTATATGCGGATTCTTCCGGATAATTTAAGCAGTTTTGATGATACGAAGCTGACGGATGACGGTACGCGGTTGTGTAACAATACCATCAAAATCCGGATGGACAGCAGCACGGGCAATGAGGTGACGGAAAAAGGTGCCGGTGGAAATTATATCAAGATTGCCTACACGAAAACGGCGTGCTTTGATACGGCAAATACGAATGTAAGTGCCATCTATATTGATGGAGTACCGGCATATACGGTAAAGCTGGTAAGTGATACCGGAAAACATTTTATTGAGAAATAACTTTGGAAAGGAGTGGCAGTGTGCGAAAAGATCATAGTGGAATTACGTTTGTGGAGCTGATTATTGCGATTGCAATTTCAACGATTATTTTTGGCGCTGCAATTCTTTTTCTGGGGATGGCGCACAAAAATTATAACCATGCATCCGCACAGATTGATTTACAGTCGGAGTCACAGATTCTGATGGAACAGATTGGTATGTGGGTGATGGAGGGAAACCGGGTGGAAAAGCTTGATCCTTCGGTATCCGGTGTAGAAGGAATCGTCATATATAAGATTCCGGGGACACCTTCGATAACAAATCCGGCAGGTGCCGCAGCCCCGGAGGCTGCAAGCAAGCGGGTGATCTGGATCTCTGCAGGTGGAAAGAAATTATATACAAAGAAAATGGCTGTGGCAGATCCAAAAACCGATACAACGGTGATTTCTGCAGATACGGATGAGGTGCAGGAAAATCTGATCGGCGAATATGTTACGGCATTTACCGGCACAGTAAATGCTTCCACGGAAAAGGCATCCGTTGCGGTTTCTTTTGATATGCAATATCTGGAACAGAAGTATACGATACAAAATGAATTCAAGCTGAGAAATGTACTCAGGTAAGGAAGGGGCGTTCGTATTGAAGATGGTAAGATGGCATCGGCAGAAAAAAAATAACGGAAACAGGAAAAAGAGAATTGCATCCGCAGTCTGTATGCTGGGGGTGCTTGTTGTCTGTCTTGGGGTTGTCGGGTACCGGAATAAATTAAAGGCGGATGAGAAACTTCCGGTAATGACAAGAGGGGTCGTTGACCAGATAGAGCAGATTCCGGAGTCGAAGCGCAACATTTACGATGCGAATGCCGCAGCGGCAAAGCTTGGAACCAGGGAAAATCCGTTTCTGATTCTTGAAATTGTGCCTTATGAAGAATACGCAGAGTTTGGATACCAGATCAGTGGATGTGAACCGGTAAATGTCGAAGATATGCGTTATGGAAATGCTGATATTAATACGGTTAAAACAATAACCGGTGCAAAATGTGAAATGGAAACGGCTTATTTTTTCCCGGATGAGCCGGAAGGGGACATTTCAAAATATTCTGGAAATATGCGTGTCTGTGATGATGGCATGAAAGATGCAGAATATACCGGATACTATGAGCGCGTCAAAGATGGGGAAGGAACGTTTGTCCAAAAAATTGTAAAAGGGGAAGACGGAAATGAAAGCTTATCGTTTGTCAGACAGGATCATGGAAATATTATCTGGCATACAGTAAATGATTTCGAAAAATCGGATTATAAAGATCAGACATTTGATGAAAGGACGGATCGTGAACTTACCAATGAGGGCGACCGGATTTATACAAAAAGAAAAAGTACCGGTGATAAATCAAAGGATAATATCAATGTAACAGAGAATTACTATCTATATAAAAACAATGATTATTTTTTAAAGGACAGTATCGGCTGTAAAACACAGGAGGAAGCAGACAATTATTCGGTGATTATTAAAACGATTACACCGGAAGAGCTGAATGCACAGCCGAAATGGGCAGATTATGCGGATCTGTATGTGGTTTCCCCAAAGGTACATTCCGGGGGTGATAATATCAGAGAGATCTGGAAAAAACACAACAGGTACGGAAAGCATTCGTCTGTTTCTTCGTATACGAATGGATTTAATGGATCGAAAGATATCAGCTGGGATGTTGTCAAGAAAATGTATAAGAAGATCAATCAGGAGGAGAACTATGCCCCGATTTTTATGGATTCCGGGGTGTATATAAATACAGAGGGATCTTTAAGTGGGGGAAAATCGGTTACGTTTCATATTCTGGACTGGAATATGAATCCAACCATTTATACTTATACCGATACGGGCTATAACAATAATATGTATAAACTGGCAGTCATGCTGTTTTCCATGGATTCTGAACTGTTTCAGCGGTTGTATCTGGATGGAGAAGATGCCTTGATTCAAAAGAAAGAAATTAATGGAGTTGAGACTGGTGTGTTTACTGCACAGACGGGCGATGCGCAGACATACTGGTCTATGTTTACATTTCTTCCGTCCGATGTGGATGGACGTGTGATCGGCGAGAACTGGTACCATTACTGGACGAAGCAGGATAAATGGGAGAAGTATATGACTGCCGGAAATATTTCTACCGATGAAAATCAGGGATATTTAAATGGCAGACTGTTTGTGTTTAAAGGGGATACAACTTCCACACAGGCATTTGGCACGGGGACGGTTCCAGCATCGGATCCGAATTCTAAGTTTACGGATTTTAAGGAGTTTACGGGAAATGATCCCAAGGCGACACCGGCAGATGCAGTCCGTTATATTCTCGGATATAAAACATCAAAGGATCATGTGGATGGAGAACTGCGGATATTGGATATTGAGCCATGCTATGACCGAAAGAACGGGTACTCGCTGAAAAAGAGTTATATCCAGCTTATGATTCCGAATTTTATCGGGGATATTAAGATTACCCATATGACTACGGCAGAGTTTATTGGTTCCACGGAGGATCTAAACAGCAAGTACAACATGATTTATCTTGGGCTGGATCAGGGCGCTTACAATCTGGTAGAAAAGGATGTAACCTATAAAGATGCAGATGGCAATGTGAAATGGATCAAAGAGAATCAGACGGTGTGGAATGATACTTCCATGAATGGGAAAATATATTTCCATACCGGAGATAAAATGACCAGTGCAGAGTATAGCAGGTCAGACGGCATAAGCCGTTCGGTCAAGTTCCTGTGGGCTGGAAGCGGAAATAATGTTATAGAGGATACGACACTCCGTTTCTCGGGAAATGACATTACAAAGATTAAGAAAGCGGAACTGGAGAACTTTTTACATGCCGGTTATCCGGTTGTTGCGGTTGATGATCTCTATTGCCTGTCCGATAAAATAGATGCCGGTTCAAACCTTGCAGATCTGGTAAGGGAGAGTAAGAGGGAAAAGAAAACCATTTACCAGACGTCAGATAGCAATGGGCTGATTGCAAAGGTAAAAGAGGTCTGTCCGAAAATTACGTTTACAAAACTGCCAAATGAATATCAGGGAACGACTTCGTCTGGGGGGAAAAATGATACGTCTGTTTCCGTAGATGACAGTCAGGCAAATTATCTGGATGTGGACGGTTTTGGCAGATCAAAACTTGATTTTGGTTTTCAGGTGACGGATGTGCCATCCGCACAGTATCAGTGTAAAGTTTATATTGACCAGAATCAGGATGGTAAATTTGAAGAGGGGCTGGCAGATGTGGATGGCTCCGGGGATGCGGATGATTCGGATGATACAGGGGAAGTTTATTATGAGGGAGATGTTTTTACGGCAGGGGACGGGGAACAGAACATTACACCGGTAAAACTTTCCAAACTGTACTTCGGGCTGATCCAGTGGAAGATTGTTGTATACCGCAAGGATAATCCGGACATTCATTTTACACGTACCGGCTGCTCGGTTGCAAAAAACCAGACCGGACAGAAACGGGAGATTAAGGTGCTTCAGATTATGCCGGATACGGATACTAATAATAAGGGGTATCTGAATTTGCACGAAAATACGCTGTTTACGAAATATTATAATGCATTGAATGATTATAATATTACCGTGGTAACGACTACGGTTTCTAAGTTTCAGGAGAATTATTTCGGGGAGAAATTTGTGTATGATTATTCCAGGGATATTTCAGCCCAAAAGGGAAACGAAAATCCAGCTAAAATGTCAAAAAAACAAAAGGAACTGTATAATACATACAATATGTTTATTCTGGGATTTGGTGATACGTTCCATAAGGTGAATATGTCGAATGAAAAAGGTGCGATTGATTTCCTGAAATATTTTATCGCCTCTGGAAAAAGTGTTTTGTTTACGCATGATTTTACTTCTATGCATAATGTGAACAGTGGGGATTTCGGATATTCTGCCAATACATATCTGCGTGATGTCATGGGAATGAACCGGTATAAAGCTGTGAGTGGGAAGCTGACCGAGAGCGAACGAAAGGAACTGCTGGCTTATCAGGCGAAACATAAGTATGATACAATGACCCAGACAACAGTTGGCAGCGACGGTACACTTTCTACAACGGCACTTGGTAATACCCAGGGATTTACTTACTATGCCATGAAACGTCTGGGATGGGAAAAGAAAAATACGGATCAAATAATTCCATACCGGTATATGATCAGAAGTTATAAAAATGATGAATATATCTGTGGCGTGAATAACAATAACGTGAAATTGACAGGATTTAACAATAATAATGACCTGACAACGCGTGCAACGAAGACAAATACGGGACAGATTACGGAATATCCGTTTAAAATTGACGAAACACTTAAAATTGCATCAACGCATGGGCAGTGGTATCAGCTGGACATGGAAGATCCGGAAGTTACGGTCTGGTACTGTCTTTCGGATAATGAGAACGGAGATCCATGTGCATGGGCGGGTACGGCTTCAAACGGAGATGGAACCGGTGCCACCTATGGGGCTTCCCCGAATGATGCCGCCAATAATTACTATATTTACAGTAAGGGAAATGTTTTTTATTCCGGAGTAGGTCATTCTACGGTAGATGGAGATATGGAGGCAAAACTTTTCATTAATACGATGATTGCCGCATACCGTACCACATATGAGCCACCAATGGTCGAGATCCTGAATGAAGAGGCGGAGCTTTTAAAAGAGGAGTCCGGAAATGGAAGTGATCCGAATCTGGTGTATAAGATGAACTGGATGAAAGAATATGGAAATAACCTTGACGGCACTAAGGAAAAAATTCGCTTCAGCCCGGTCGAACTGAATACCGTCAGAACGAAGCTGACCTGTTCGATCCAATACAAAGATGGAACTTACGTAGATAAAATTTACAAAAAAGACGGAACGGTGATTGAGGGAAAAGCAACGAAGGAGAATCCTAAAAAATATGTGTTTGAAAATCTGAAAAACATGGGTGAGTATTACTTTATTTATGATACGACAGGGGAAAACAAAAAGAAGGAAGGGGATATTGTTTTTGAAATTTATAACAATAAGTCCAAAAATCCGGATGGAACACCAAGAGTGGGAAAAACTACTGTGAAAATGGAATCCCAGAATTTGTTTTTGCTTGATTAGTATGGGGATTTAAGAAAAGACACACAATGTGAGAGAGTATCGCATTGTGTGTCTTTTTTATGATGGTCACAGGTAGAATACGTTTTGCAATTACATATATGCAGTATACGTAAAGTTTTCCTTGCCAGGAAGGTGGGGATATGCTATGGTAAACATATCTTTTTTCAGTGGCAGTTTCTGCCAGAAATCCCATTTGTTTTGTTGTATAAGTGAAAGATGTGAACTTTAATGTGCCTTTGACGGTCAGGTTTTAACAGTCAGGTTTTGACGGTCGGAGATTGACGGTCAGGGTTTAACAGTCTGCAATTTTTGTGCGTTGAAATAAAAGCAAAAACCACATATAATATAAGGAGAACATTTGGAAAAAGAACAAACGAAAAATCAACAGAAGAATCAGAAAAAGTCCCAAAAGCTGCAGTGGCATCCGGCATTCTGTTCAGCCTTGCGCCTGGAACTGCTGGAGGATGCAGAAAATCTGGAATTTACCGATGAGTTTCAGCTGACGGAGAAACCCTTGCAGATTGACTGTACGGTTGTAAAAGTAAAGAGGGACTGCAAAATAAAAAATGAAATCGGGAAGATTTTCCGGAAACACAATATTTTTGAATATAAATCCCCGATGGATGAGTTGAACATTGATACTTTTTACAAGGCGGTTGCGTATGCGTGCCTGTATAAAGTATTACCAAATCATGTGGATGAGATTCCGGCAGAGGAGATTACCATTACACTGATTCGAGACCGCAAGCCGGTGAAGCTGCTGGGGGAACTGGAAAAATCTGGGTATGAATGCCAAAAAGAAACAGCCGGGATTTACTATGTCTATGGTGTGATGTTTCCGGTGCAGATCATTGCATCATCGGAACTGGACACGGATATGCATGTACAGCTAAAAGCATTGACGAATCATCTGGAGGAATCGTTGATGCGTCAGTATTTATTGCAGGTGAGTACCTTTGAGGGAAGGGAGAAGAATCTTGCAGATATCGTGCTGCAGGTCATTGTAAACAGTAACATGGAGAAAGTACGGGAATGGAAAGGAAGTGAACAGACAATGTGTGAAGCATTAAGAGTACTGATGAAAGAGGAACTGAAAGAGGAGCGAGTGGCGGGCTTGCGCGAGGGTCGTCTTGAAGGTCAGCGCGAAGGTCAGCGAGAAGGACAGATTCGTGCATATGCATCCCTGGTGCAAGATGGGATCATCCCCGTGGAAATAGGTGCGGAAAAAGCGGGAATGTCTGTCGATGATTTTACAAAAGAAATGAAGCTGGCAGGTTATGTAACCCCTGCGGTATAAAATCAGAACATAAAATGTGTGGTGCCCGTGGTTGCACCACACATTTCATTTTAATTTAAGAAAAGTTTTATATAATAGGAATTGTTCTGGAAATCAGTTCGTGATAGTATAAAAGCTATGCATATGAAAAGGAGTTAAATCATGGGAAAAATATTTAAAAACATGCTCCCATACTGGAAATGGATTCTGGTTATTGTGGCTTTTCTTGTGATGCAGGCATTTTGTGATCTGTCCCTGCCACAGTATACATCAGATATTATCGATGTCGGAATCATGAGCAGCGGAGTGGAGCATATTCTTCCGGAAGAAATGACACAGGAAGATTTTGTGTCAGCACAGCTTTTTATGACCAGCAGGGAAAAGAAAACATTTGCCGCCTGTTATAAGGAGCCGAAAAAAGATGGAAACTATGTGAGAAATTGTGAAGAGGATACGCTTGACGATATGGATGAGTCTCTGTTGGAGCCGATCGTCATGGTATATCAGATGTCCCAGATGAAGGAGTCCGATATTGACGAGAAGGCTCTCACGGGGAAAATGGGAACGGATGGGACGCAGGTAGATATGAAGCAGCTGATGCAGGCACTGGCAGCCGGCCAGGTACCGGATCAGCAGATTCTTGAGATGCGAAAGCAGGTGTCCGGACAGATTGATGCGATCGGATTTTCTACATTGAAATCCATGGGTGTGACCTATGCGATCTCCTGTGATAAAAATGCAGGTGTGGATGTAGATGCCATTCAGAAACATTACTTATGGACCACCGGAGCCAAGATGCTTGGTTTTGCGCTGCTGATGGTTATGGCGGCAGTGGTTGTCGGATATTGTGCTTCCCGTGTGGGAGCATCCATCGGACGGGATCTGCGTGATAAGACATTCCGCAATGTCGTACAGTACTCCAATGCAGAGATGGATCATTTTTCAACGGCATCCCTGATTACGAGAAGTACCAATGATGTACAGCAGATTCAGATGGTGACTGCAGTATTTCTGCGAATGATTCTTTATGCTCCGATCATTGGAATCGGTGGTGTGATTAAGGTTGCACAGACCCATGCAGGAATGGAATGGGTGATTGCGCTTGCGGTGCTTGTTATTCTTGGATTTGTAATGCTTCTTACCTCCCTTGCCATGCCGAAGTTTAAGATTATGCAGAATCTCGTGGACCGGCTGAATCTGGTTTCGAGAGAGATTCTGACAGGATTAAATGTCATTCGTGCATTTGGACGGGAAAAACGGGAAGAAGAGCGGTTTGATGAGGCCAACCGCAATCTGACAAGGACGCAGTTGTTTACCAACCGTGTTATGACATTTATGATGCCGGGAATGATGATGATCATGTACTGCATTACGCTTCTGATTGTGTGGGTTGCCACAAAGCGGATCGATGGCGGATATATGCAGGTTGGTTCCATGACGGCATTTATTACTTACACAATGATGATCGTTATGGCATTTCTGATGCTGACCATGATGTCTATCATGATGCCGAGAGCCGGTGTGGCTGCAGAGCGTATAGATGAGGTTGTACGTACAAAAAGTACGATTACAGATCCGAAAGAGCCGGTTGCCATGGAACAGTGTGAGGGTGTGATTGCCTTTCATCATGTAAATTTCCGGTATCCGGGAGCCACGGAAGATGTGCTTTCGGATATTGATTTTGTTGCAGAGCCGGGAAAGACCACTGCAATTATCGGAAGTACCGGATGTGGTAAATCTACGCTGGTCAACCTGCTTCCGCGTTTTTATGATGTGACAGGCGGAGAGATCACGCTTGACGGAACGGATATCCGCAAGTATACATTGCAGGATCTGCGGGAACATATCGGATTTGTACCACAGAAGGGAATTCTTTTCTCTGGTACAATTGCAAGCAATCTGCGCTTCGGGGCAGAGGATGCGTCAGATGAGCAGATCCGGGAAGCAGCGGAGATTGCGCAGGCAACAGAGTTTATCGACAGCAAACAGGATGGGTATGAGAGTGCGATTGCACAGGGCGGAAGCAATGTTTCCGGCGGACAGAAGCAGCGGCTTGCCATTGCCAGAGCGATCGCAAAGGATCCAAAGATTTATGTGTTTGATGACAGTTTTTCCGCTCTGGATATGAAGACCGATGCGGCACTCCGCAGAGCGCTTGAGACAAAGACGGAACATACGACCGTGATCATTGTCGCACAGCGAATCAGTACGATTCTGCATGCGGACCAGATACTGGTACTCGACGATGGAAAGATTGTCGGAAAAGGCACGCATGAGGAATTACTGCACAATTGCGAAGTTTACGAGCAGATTGCCAGGAGCCAGCTGTCTGCCAAAGAACTGGGACTTTCTGAGGAGGTGAAATAAGATGGCAGAACAGCGTACAAGAAGACCTCACGGTCCGATGGGCGGCCCGGGCAGAGGAATGATACCGGGAGAAAAGTCAAAAGATTTCAAAAACTCTATCGGAAAACTGGTTCGTTATCTCGGAAGATACTGGTATGCAATCGTTGCCGTTATGATTTTTGCGGCGGTGTCTACCGTCTTTTCCGTTGCCGGACCAAAGGTTATGGCACGTGCAACGAATGCATTGGTGGAAGGTCTCGGAAAAAAGATCGCGGGAACCGGATCTATTGATTTTACCTATATTGCCAAAGTGTTATTGTTTACACTTGGCCTGTATATCTGTTCTGCAGTATTCAGTTTTATACAGGGAATGATCATGACAGGAATCACGCAGAAAACCTGTTACCGCATGCGTAAGGAAATTTCAGAGAAAATCAACCGCATGCCAATGAAATATTTCGAGAGCCGCACGTACGGAGAGGTGCTATCCCGCATCACGAATGATGTGGATACACTTGGACAGAGTTTAAATCAGAGTGTGACGCAGATCATTACGAGTGTGGCGACACTGGTCGGAACACTTGTGATGATGATTTCAATTTCCGGAATTATGACATTGATTTCACTTGTGATTCTTCCGGTATCTGCCATCCTGATTTCGTTTATTATCAAACATTCGCAGAAATATTTCCGCCAGCAGCAGGAATATCTGGGACATATCAACGGACAGGTGGAAGAGGTCTATGGCGGACATCTGGTGGTGCAGGCATATAATAAGCAGGAGAGCACCATCAAAAAATTTGAAGATACCAATCAGATTCTGTTTCAATCGGCATGGAAGTCCCAGTTTTTATCCGGACTGATGCAGCCGATCATGCAGTTTGTCGGAAACCTCGGTTATGTCGGAGTGGCAATTTCCGGAGGACTTCTGGCAATCCGCGGAACCATCGGGGTTGGTGAAATTCAGGCATTTATTCAGTATGTCCGGAATTTTACTCAGCCGATCCAGCAGATTGCGCAGGTGGCAAATATGCTGCAGTCGATGGCTGCAGCCTCCGAGCGCGTATTTGAATTTCTGGACGAAGAGGAAGAAGAACTGACGGTTGAACATGCTGTGCATCTCGACCATGTGGATGGTTACGTGGATTTTTCCCATGTAAGTTTCGGATACAATCCGGATCAGATCATTATCAGGGATTTTTCCGCTCATGTAACACCTGGACAGAAAATTGCAATTGTCGGACCAACGGGAGCAGGAAAAACCACAATGGTCAAACTGCTTATGCGTTTCTATGATGTGACAGGCGGAGCCATTCAGGTGGATGGGCATGATATCCGCGACTTTAACCGTCAGGAGCTTCGGGATGCATTTGGTATGGTATTGCAGGATACCTGGCTGTTTAAGGGATCTATCATGGAAAACATCCGGTATGGCCGTTTAGATGCCACGGATGAGGAAGTGATTGAGGCGGCAAAAGCCGCACATGCCCACCATTTTATCCAGACACTTCCGGGTGGCTACCAGATGGAGTTAAACGAGGATGCAAGTAATGTTTCCCAGGGACAGAAACAGCTTCTTACAATTGCACGTGCTATCCTTGCGGATAACCCGATTCTGATTCTGGATGAGGCAACCTCTTCGGTAGATACCCGTACCGAAGTGCGGATTCAGAAGGCATTGGATAATCTGATGCGTGGACGGACCAGCTTTATCATTGCGCATCGACTCTCTACGATAAGAAATGCGGATCTGATTCTGGTGATGAAAGATGGCGATATCATAGAGCAGGGGACACACGAACAGCTTCTGGTACAAAAGGGATTTTATGCAGATCTGTATAATTCCCAGTTCGAAGAGAATGCATAAGACATTGAAATAAATTGGCAGTTGTGATATAGTTTAACTGTATTTATCGACAAATTTTGACAAAATCGGACAGTGCTTTCTGGTATGCTTATTTTTGACTGAATTTGACATTCTAGGAGGCCTACATGGGAAAACTAAATGTCGCAATTGCAGATGATAACGAGGTTATGCGTGACTTATTGGAAGAAATGGTAACCAGTGATGATGAACTGCACCTGATCGGGATGGCGAAGGATGGAGAAGAAGCCTGCCATCTGATCAAGGAAAAAGAACCGGATGTTGTATTATTGGATATTATTATGCCGAAACTGGACGGTTTGGCAGTCCTTGACAGGATCAGGGCAGATCATACACTAAAGAACCGGCCAACATTTCTGATGATCAGTGGGATCAGCAATGAAAAGATTACCGAAGACGCGTTTGAGCGGGGAGCGGATTATTACATTATGAAGCCGTTTGACCGGAATATTGTTTTGGACCGGATCAAGACACTCAACCGTCGAAAAAACAAAGTACGAAAAGAAATTGGCAGACCGGTTGAGATGGAAAAGAAACCGGAAAAGTACTCGTTACAGACACTGGAAGAGGATGTCACAGAGATAATTCATGAGGTTGGTGTTCCGGCACATATCAAGGGATACCAGTATTTGCGGGAGGCAATCATCATGTCTGTGACGAATATGGACATGTTAAATTCTATTACGAAAATTTTATATCCGGGGATCGCAAAGAAATTTGATACGACACCAAGCCGTGTCGAGCGTGCCATCCGTCATGCAATTGAAGTAGCATGGAGCCGTGGCAAGATGGATACGCTGGATGATCTGTTCGGATATACGATCAGCAATGGAAAAGGAAAACCGACCAACTCGGAATTTATCGCTCTTATTACGGACAAAATACGATTACAGATGAAGAGTAAGTAAAGGAGTGTTATGTATGAAGAAGATTCTGTTTGTTTCATCAGAGGCAGTGCCATATGTGAAAACCGGAGGTCTTGCCGATGTTGTCGGATCACTTCCGAAATATTTTGACAAAAAAGAGTATGATGTGCGGGTAGTTATTCCGAAATACGCCTGCATGGATCGCTCATTTCTTCCAAATTTAAAATTTTTGTGCCATTTTTATGTAAATCTGAACTGGCGCAGGCAGTATGTTGGAATTTTCGAGTCGGAATATCATGGTGTTCACTTTTATTTTGTGGACAATGAATTTTATTTTGCAGGAGAATCTCCATACAACAATATCTATGAAGATGTGGAAAAGTTTGCATATTTTTCCAAGGCAGTACTTGCTAGTCTGCCGTATATTGATTTTGCCCCGGATATTATCCATTGCAATGACTGGCAGACAGGACTTATTCCGGTGTTTCTGCATACGGTATTTGGAGATGATAATTTTTATGCGGGAATCAAAACCGTGTTTACGATTCATAACCTGCAGTTTCAGGGACGCTGGCGAATTCAGGAGATTATGGATATTACAGGACTCCCGGCACACATTTTCAATGCATATGAACTGGAATCTTATGGCGAAGCAAACTACTTAAAGGGTGGCGTGGTATATGCGGATTATATTACTACCGTCAGCCCGACGTATGCAAATGAGATTACGACCGTAGAAGGGGGAGAGGGCTTAAGTGGCCTGATGACTGCCCGAAAGGATCGCCTTTATGGTATTTTAAACGGAATTGATTATGAAGAATATAATCCACAGACAGATCCTTATATTTCGGTAAATTATTCGAAAAAAGATGCAGTGAGTGGGAAAAAAGAAAACAAAGTTGCATTACAGAAAGAACTTGGGCTTCCAGTCAGGGAGGATGCTTTCCTGATCGGAATCGTATCGCGTATGACCAGCCAGAAAGGATTTGACCTGATTGGCTGCGTATTGGATGAACTTTTAACCGAAATGGATATACAGCTGGTGGTTCTTGGTTCCGGAGAGAGCCAGTATGAAAATATGTTCCACCATTATCAGAGTAAGTATCCGGACAAGGTAAGCGTACATATCGGATTTACCGAGGAGCGTTCGCACCATATATATGCGGCAAGTGATGTGCTGCTGATGCCTTCCATGTTTGAACCATGCGGGCTGGCACAGATGATTGCCATGCGTTACGGAACACTTCCGATCGTACGTGAAACCGGAGGACTCCGGGATACGGTAGAACCATACAATGAATATGAAAATACAGGATGTGGTTTTTCATTTGCGAATTTTAATGCACAGGAAATGGCAGATATTGTCCGGTATGCGTATCGTGTGGAGCATGAACAAAAGGCCGCATGGAAAGAACTGATCTATCGTGCGATGGATCGCAATTTTTCCTGGAATGTTTCGGCACATGCATATGAGAAGCTATATGATAAACTGGTAGAAATGTAATAGATGTTCCCCGCAGAATTTTTTCTGCGGGGATTTTGTGTCTGGAAATATAATCTATGAAGTGCAGACCGGCTGCGGCATGGTCAGCAGATGGCTGTGCCGGCAGTAATAGTAGGCATGGTCGGACAGAATTTCTTCATCCTGAAGCTGTGAGGCATTCACTTCTTTTACCATTGCGGTGTAATGGTCGAGATTCTGCCTGTCGTTTTCATCGGCGGCAAGAATCAGTACTTCGTGAATACTGCTTGGCAGAATGATCAGATCCTTTTCAAACAAATCGGACAGTTCTTTTAAGATGTCATCGTAGAGGAGAACGGTTGCACCGTTGGTCCGGTACGTATTGGTCAGAACATACAGTGGCGGGGCTGCTTCCGGGAGTGGAGTTTCCGCGACGAGCTGCATTTCTTTGAGAAGACTGCTCATCGGGGTAAGCTGTGGGGGAAGAAGCTGTGGCGTGTTTTTCTTCGCAAGCCGGTAGAGCGTTTCTTTGTCGGTTTTCCAAAGGTTTAAGTGATGATTGTGGATCAGAATATTTGCCTGGTTTTCGGCACTTGCATGGAGCAGACAGTAAAAGATTACGGCCAGATCCTGACAGCGGAAAAACGGAACCTCTTTTAACAGTTCCTGATTTTTTTCAAAGCTTACAAGACGCATGACGATGTGCTCGCTGGCACGGGAAAAATCGGTAAAGTAGGACGTGTCAAAATTTTCTTCCGGGGCATGCGCCTGATAGGTATGAAGAATATCTTCACAGATTTCTTCAAGGCATACCCCTTCCAGATAGCGATGATAGTATGGCATCAGATAGATCGCAGGTGACACGTTTTTCTTCGGATGGAGAAGTACCAGACCATCGTAATGTGTTCCGTTATTTTTGGTAAAGGAACGAATGTCTAAAGTGACACCTGTCTCGATACGCAGAGAAAGCTGTGTACGGATCGTTGTTAAAAATTCCTGATAGTTCATATGTAATTGAAAACAAATGTATATATGGGAAATTTCGGAATGACCGTTTCCGAAGATGAAAAATCCACGGTGTTAACCAGACACCGTGGATTTACTTTAGCATGTTTTGACTGAAATTGCAATCATTTTTCTCGGTTTTTTAATAAGAGAGAAGTTCCTGCCACAGCTTTGTGTACTTGGCGGAATCATCATCACTTAATGCTTTATAGATTTCACATCTTTTTATCGTGTCACTGGAAGGATTGATAGCTTCGTTATTTTTTACGTCAGCGTCCTGATTTTCTACCACAGATGTAATCGGAGAGGCATACTGCACATATTCGAAATTCTTTTCTGCGATATCATCCTTGCACAGGAAATTTAAGAATTTTAAAGCGTTGGTCTGGTTAGTGCAGGACTTTGGAATGAACCAGGAATCGATCCAGAGGTTGGATCCCTCTGTTGGAACTGAATAATCCAGATTGTCGTTCTCTGCCATGGCCAGTGCAGCCTCGCCGGAGTAGCACAGTGCGATGGAGGCTTCTTCTCCGATCATGGCATCGGCTGTCTCGTCTACATAGTAGGCATATACGATTTTATCATCTTTTTGCTTTTTTAATATGTCGAGGGCTTCCCGCAGATGATTTTCATCGGTATCGTTTAAGGAATACCCTTTGGAGATCAGTGCAGGGGCAAACGTATCACGGACGGAATTTTCCATGATGATTTCATCCTCATAGGTAGGATCCCACAGGCAGTTCCAGCTTGATACGGTTTTGGCATCAATGGTTGTTTTGTTGTAGAGAAGGCCAAGAGTCCCGTAAAAATATGGAACGGAATAGGTGTGATTCTTGTCATAGGAAGCAGACATATCAAGGATCGTTGGATCCAGATTTTTGTAGTTGTCCATGGCATCGTAATCTTCTTCGAGAACTTCGCCCTCGTTGATCAGACGCTCAACCATATATTCGGAAGAGCAGATTACATCATAGTTGATGGAACCGGCTTTGTATTTGGTATACATTTCTTCCGGACTTTCATATTCTTCGTATTTGACGGTGATACCGGTTTCTTTTTCAAACTGTTTGACTACGGACTCATCGATATATTTTCCGTAATTTAAAACGGTTAAGGTCTGTCCGCTTTTTTTCGCAGAGGAAGATCCCCCACAGGCAGTGAGTGCACTGACTGCCAGAGCAGAAATTAAGAGGGCAGAGAAAATTCTTTTTTTCATAATAGGACTCCTTTCGGCTGGAATAAAATTCCAATGGAAAATTTATTTGGCTGCAACACGCTTCTTCCCCGGATAAACATTTCCGGCAAGAAGAATGAGCAGAACGGCAAAGAACAGAATCGTGGAAAGTGCATACAATTCCGGTTTGATTCCTTTGCGAAGTTCTGTGTAGAGCATGGTGGAGAGGGTATTGACCCCGGCTCCTTTGGTAAAATAGGTGATGGAAAAATCATCCAGTGACATGGTGACTGCCATCATAAATCCGGAGAACACACCGGGACGGATTTCCGGCCAGGTGACTTTGTAAAATGCATACAGCGGCGTTGCTCCGAGATCAAGTGCCGCCTCATAGGTGCTGCGGTTTGTCTGTTTCATTTTCGGAAGCACATTTAAAATAACATAAGGAATACTAAAAGTAATGTGCGCCAGAAGAACCGTCACAAATCCGAGGTCGATAAATTTCACAAACAAAAGCATCATGGAGATACCGGTTACGATATCCGCATTCAGAAGCGGAATATTGGTCGCGCCGAGATAAATGGTCTGGTGCCGTTTTTTCATGGCGGCTATGCCGAGCGCGGCAAGTGTTCCGATCAGTGTGGAAATAATTGCGGACAGGAAAGTGACCTGCAAAGTTGTGACAAATGCAGTCATAATCTTTTCGTCCTGAAAACAGCCGGTATACCACCGGAGCGTGAAGCCACCCCATTTTACCTTGGAACGGGAATCGTTGAAAGACAAAGCAATCAACACAATAATCGGAAGGTAAAGGAAGGCAAAAATCAGGACCATATAGATCCGGGATGCACATTTTTTTAACATATGGATGTTCCCTCCCCTTCTTTATCAAATATATTTACAATAGTCATACTTGCAATCACAAAAATCATAAGAACAAAGGAAAGACCGCTTCCGGCATTCCATTGCATACCCTGCATAAAATCCTGTTCGATCACATTTCCGATTAAAAGAACATGACCACCGCCTAATACCTGCGAGATTGCAAACGAGGTAAGTGACGGGACAAATACCATGACGATTCCGCTGATGATTCCGGATACGGTAAGCGGAAGGATAATCTTTAAAAAGATGGTTACATTTCCGGCACCCAGATCACGGGCCGCCTCAATCCAGTCTTTACGGATTCGTGTCATGGAGTTGTAGATTGGCAGCAGCATAAATGGCAGGAAGTCGTATACCATGCCAAGGACAACTGCTGTTGGTGTATTTATGATATTGATGCGGGAAAGCCCGAAACCTGTGAGAATGGAGTTGATTACACCATTTTTGGAAAGCAGAAGTTTCCATGCCAGGATACGGAGCATAAAGTTCATCCACATCGGAAGCATAAAGATAAAAACAACCAGTCCCTGATTTTTGATCTTCATATTATTTAAAATCATTGCCAGCGGATAGGAAAGAACCAGGCACACGATGGTGCATATAATTCCAAGTCTCAGGGAAAGTCCCATGGCTTTGCGGTTGGTTTCATCTGCTATCGCTGTGATATAGGATAACGTAAAACTGCCATCGCCGTTTGTAAATGCATAGTAAAGAATCATGATAAGCGGCAGGAGGATAAAACCAATGATCCATATGAGGTATGGACCGGCAAGAAATTGCTGTTTGAATTTACGCATCGATCTCCACCGCCTTTTCATTCATCGCCTGTGCAAATCTATGTAATGCTGCCTTACTCTCTTCTGTAGTATGCTCCGAAGCCTCTTTCGTCTCACCCAGAAGCTTTCCGCCGATATATTCCGCCAGTGCCGCAGCAGCATCATTATGGCTTTCCAGCATCAGCGAATACAGAAGATCTTTTAACTTATATTCCTCTCCCTCTCTGATATTAAGCTGTACATCCGGCATCTTTGCTGCATAGGAAGATATGACCACCGTATCGTCCAGATCACCATATTCAAGTGCCAGGATACAGGTAAGGATCTTCGTCGTACTGGCATTTGCACGAACTTCTTCACCTGCTTTATCATACAGGATCCTGCCGTTTTCTCCATCCATAAGAACAGCCGACAGTGCATGAAGATCATTGTCTGTGATCTTTTGCTCTGTATCTACCTGAAGGGTATTACTGTTCTGTTTGCTGCGGTTATTCCAATGAACTATCCTTTGCTGCTGCGGCGGCATCACAAATGCTTTCGCAGGAATCACAGAACAGAGCAATACTACAGTGACAAGGATCCATACAAACAGAAAACCTGCGGGAATCTTCTGTCGCCTTCTTCCTGCAGGTTTCTGTTTTCTTTTATGATATTTGAAATATAACCCTAACATACGATCACCGGATA
>ENA-OPCM01000841-OPCM01000841.1-human-gut-metagenome-genome-assembly--contig:-NODE-841-length-22185-cov-2.437686_pt1 | contig 22185 bp, 19 predicted proteins | sample MGYA00241252_ERZ501484 | MGnify/ENA primary metagenome ERZ501484 (study PRJEB25962, sample SAMEA2042583) | human gut metagenome | biome: human gut; feature: human-associated habitat; material: faeces...
ATATTCGTTTTTACATTTGTTTATTCGATTATTTTATATGCTTTTTCAAAAGTAACAGAAAGCAATATGTTGGTTTCCAATCATATGATAAAATGTCCTGTTTTAGGAGTGATAGAGGCAGTGATACAGGAAAACATCCTGTATCACTGCTATAACACTTGAATATCAATATCTGAAACTTTTGTAGTGATAGAGTGATAGAAGATTTGCAGAAAAACTGATTCTTCGTCACTTTCAGGGTAGTTCAAGCACATGATTGCTAGACTGACCGCAGACCGGACAGCGGACTCCGTGATGCGTATCGGACAATGTTACATAATGGAACCAAGTCTGACCCTGTTACTCCTCCTTCTGGTGGTGATGGAGACGAAAACGTTACGATCTCTTTGGATGCAACGACAAAAGCTCTTCCACGTCTCGAAGAATTCGTTTTGGAAGCAACTGTTTCTCCTTCCGGTAAAACAGTGACATGGAGCAGTAGCGATCCGACGATCGCCAGCGTGACAGCCGATGGCAACAAGGTAACCGTAAAGGGGCTTAAAGTCGGAACAGCTACGATCACAGCTAAGATCGGTGACGTGACCGCTACTTGTGAAGTGACGGTAGACTTTGCAACCGGCCTTGAAGAAGCCCTTGCCAATACGGAAGTGTTTGGAAGAAAGGGAAATATTTATGTGAATCCGATTCAGTCGCTACAAGTGACCGTTGTGAACATGATCGGTAAGATCGTCTACAATGCACGTATCAGTAGCTATGCGCGAATACCGGTAACAAAAGGCATTTACATTGTGAAATTAACCAATGTCGGAAATACGAAAGTTATTAAGGTAAATGTATACTAATCCATATTTAGTATTGAATGAGAAAGGGCGTCCACGAGGATGCCCTTTTTTGTTTCTTTTCGTTTCCTGACAGTCCGGTATCCCCTCCCTGCTTATGCCAAAAAAGAAACTCTCTTCTTTTCACTCTCTTTTTAATTTATATTTTGATCAATATGAGGTTATGCCTCATTCTATTATTTTGAGAAAACAGCCTATATAGGACGCAGTCCCATGCTATGTTAATTTATCTCATCCGGCCACGGGCAAGCCTTTCCTGTCGCCTTGAAAGATGGCCGTTGGGCATCTACTTTACGGAGGTGGTCGCCGAGTTCTTTGGAGAGGCGTTTGACGATTTCCGGGTGACGGGTGCTAAGGTCGTTCTTTTCGCCGATATCGTCGGAGATGTTGAACAGTTCTTTCTTGCCGGTACCGTAATAGTAAATCAGTTTCCAGTCGCCATTGCGGACCGCACAGTTGAAGTTGATGCCCGGACCGTCGTTGCCCCAGTTGTTCGGCATATTCCAGAAGAGGGAACGCCCTTTGGAAGGATCGCCCGTCCCGGTGAGCAGAGGAACGAAGCTGATGCCGTCGATAGGTTGCACCGTCTCGTAGTCCTTCACTCCGGCCATTTCCAGGATAGTCGGGTAGAAGTCTTCTATCAGCAGGTATTTGTCGCAACGGGTATTCGGTTGGGCTACTCCCGGCCAACTGACGATCATCGGTTCGCGGATACCCCCTTCGCAAAGGGAACCTTTGCCGCTCAGCAACGGATAGTTCTGCGTGTACAACGGGCCGTCACGCCATTCGGACGTAGAGGCAAGGCCGCCGTTATCGCTCATGAAGAGGATGATCGTATTGTCTGCCTCCCCGTTCTTTTCCAACCAGTCCATCAGATCGCCCAGGCTCTTGTCCATCCCTTCGATTAGGGTGGCGTAGGCTGCCTCATGGTCTGTCATTCCCTTCTTTTTGTATTTCTCGTAGAAGCGCATGTCCTTATTCAGTGGAATATGGATGGCATAGTGGGACATGTAGAGGTAGAACGGCTGGTTGTATTTCTTCGCCTTGTCGAGCGCCTTGATCGCCTCCAATGTCAAGGCTTCGGTAGCGAATGTTTCCGTGCCCCAATACTTTTCGAGGCCGGGGATGGACATCAGCGAAGTCGGTTTGCCATCCTTCGTATGGCCGTAATTCTCTTCGCCTAAATAGCTTGCCAGACCGCCGGCGGCATGACCGGCAATGTTGACTTCGAATCCCCAGTGGTGCGGGTCCTCTCCCGGAGTGTCGATCGCGCCGAAATGGGCTTTCCCGCAGTGGATCGTATGATAACCGCTATTTTTCAAGAGCTGGACGAAAGAAGTCCCGACGAAGGTATTGTTTGTTCCCGTAACCTGACTGACGCCGTTATAGTTCCAGTCAGGTATGTCGAGCAGACTGTCTTTGCGGTCGGTCGTCTTATCCTTTTGCAGCGTCCAGTTGGTGACACGGTGGCGGGCGGCATTCGTCCCGGTGATCAGGCTGCAACGAGACGGGGAACTGATACTGCTGGCATAGGCCTGGGTGAACATGACTCCCTGGCGGGCGAGGCGTTCCATGTTGGGCGTCTCGTAGACTTCGTTATAATGCGTCTTTTCTGTCCAGAAAGGCAGGGAAGTGTCTTCCCATCCCATATCGTCAACCATAAAGAGGATGATGTTCGGCCGCTTGGCAGGCTGGTCGGCTGCCTGCATATTTCCTGTCTGGAAAGCGGGCAGGATTACTAAAGGCAATAAGATTCGTTTGTCCATCTTGTTTGTGTTTTTCGGTTTATATTCCTGTGAAAGTTACTGATATGACAAAGATACATATTGATTCGGAATATTTTTTACAATAGGAGGACAGACTGAATCTTTTATCTGGAATTATGTATCTAATACTACCAATTCATAGTTCTTGCTTCCGAGTCCGATCGTCTCGGCATAATCAACCGTGTGACGTCCATGAAGGCTTTCAATGCGATTGACCAACGGTCTATTGTCGTTGCCTTCGGTTGGCTTTACAGCATATACTAAATCTAGACAAGCCTGATCCAGAGCTACGGGGTCGGTTGAAGCAAGTATTCCGATGTCTTTCATTTCGGGATCATGAGGGTTGGAATCGCAATCGCAGTCAATTGAAAGATTATTCATTACATTAATATATAAAATATTATCACCGAAATAATCTGCTACACTTTGCGCCGAAGCTGCCATTGATTCGAGGAAAGCATCTTGTTCGGGTAGGTTATTCCATAATTCGGCAGTCTCTGCTGTTTTACCGGCCGTATGAATATAGGTTTTGCCTTTAGAAGAGGCGACACCGATGGACTGATTTTTGATTACACCTCCGAATCCACCCATTGCATGTCCTTTGAAATGCGCCAGGTTAATCATGAAATCATAGTTCTTCAGATGGGTTCCGACGATGTTATATTGGATATGTTTTTTATCTTTTACCGGAATATTGAATTCACCTTCAGAATCCATGATGTCAACCTTTGCTATGTCGAAGAAACCATGGTCTTTAGCTGCTTGGATATGCTCTTCTGTCGTAAAGCGTTTTCCGACATAGGCCGTATTGCATTCTACTATTGTCCCGCTTACTTTCTGCACTAAGTCTTTGATCAGAGACGGCTGCAGGAAATTATGTCCGCCCGGTTCGCCTGTACTGATTTTGATGGCAACTCGTCCGGATGCTTTACGCTTGAGTGCTTCGTATATTTTGACCAAAGCATCGGGAGAGATCTCTTTTGTCATCAGGACTTTTGATCTATTTTGGTTTGTTCCTCCTTTAAGAGGGATGACGGCGGGCACGATATTGCCCTTCAAATGAATTGGCAGACTGGAAGCTGCTGCTAAGGATGCTAATGTAGTCAATGAAGACCTCATCCAGGACCTTCTTGTCATTTTCTCTTCCATATAAATCTTTCCTTTTAATTATTTCTTCAAAAGTAGTGGACAAGATTTAATTGTGTAATACCTGAATTACGGATAAATATACCTTTATTACTGCATGTGTTGTTCGAGTTGTCGCTTATTCTTCCTTCAACTCAAACTTCCGGAAACTAAGGATATCGTCATTGAACTGGGGATTCAGGTAATGGCTGTCGGAAATGTATAGCCCTTCGGGACGAACCAGCATGATGGTTGGATTATAGGTATTGTCGGGAAAGAGGGTTTCGCCGAGAATACGGAAATCTTTATCGAGAATAATAATGCTGAAGTTCTTACGCCCGAATTGTACGAGTTCCATAGGACGGACGCCTTTATCCAAAGTCGAGGGCGGATAAGCAATCCGGTAATAAACCTCCCGGTAGGGATCGTACAGCAAGTTATTATACCAGGCATTCACACAGAAGTCTTCGGGGCTTGCTGTCAACTCGTCCGGCAGTTGTACTTTGTCGAAGTACTTACTTTTAACCGAGACTTTCCGTATCGAGTCGTGTTCAGGAGTAGCCACATAGATATTCTCGTCATAGTGGAACGAGTAAATGAAGCGTTGGCCGTCATAGCAACGACTGTAACTGGCTTCCATGCCGTATCGTTTCAGCTTGACTTCCGAACCGGGATAATCGGGATAATCGAAGGGCAGTTTCTTCTCCTCTTTCGTATTCATATTGATTGCGACGGAAACAGGGTCATGCTCAATCAGGCGATTTGGTTCTATGCAGGTATATAGAGTGTGTTCGATACGTACAGGTAATTGTGAGGCTGTAGCCATAAAACAAGAAGGTTTTAATCCAGGAAAAGGCTGCTTATCAAGAAGGTCGCAGTTCTTATTAATCAAGTATAGCCCACTTTCGTAAAAAATTGAAGACGTAAATACTGTCGAGATTCTGAATGTAATAACCGAATATCCTTCCAACACCGTTACTTCCTTCCTGCGAAGGGGTTATCCTGAACGCCGGTTTCTGCTGTTTCAGGTCATAGAAGTGGATCGTATTGTTTTCAATATTCTGGAAAGTGAAATACTCTTTTCCGTCTTTGTCTTTATAGACTGAATAAATGTTGAAGTTGTTTTTCGTGTCCGAATCGATCGGGAAAGACAGCGTTTCGTCTGTCTCTTTCAATTAGCATGCTCCGTACTTTTTGTGCGTTGAACAGGAGATAAACAGGAATAAAAAGAATAGTAATAGATGGTGCTTTTTCATGTTCATAATAAATTATAAGGAAAGGAAGAAAATTAAAAACTCCTTGTTCCCGTGCCTCGTGTGGGAGAGTGCGGGAACAAGGTGATTTTGACATGCTTTTTCCGGGCTTTTAATCTTTCTTTAACGGCGGATAGTCGATCGTATAGTGCAACCCGCGACTTTCCTTACGTTCCATTGCCTGACGGGTGATCAGGTAACCGACGTTGATCATGTTACGCAGTTCACACAGTTCTTTGGAGGCCTTGCAACGTTTGAAGAGGCTTTCCGTCTCTTCGTACAGGATGTCCAGGCGGTTCCAGGCGCGGGTCAGGCGGGTATTACTGCGGACGATGCCGACATACGATTCCATGATCTGGTTCACTTCTTTCATGCTTTGGGTGATCAGTACGCGTTCTTCGGTGGAAATCGTACCTTCATCGTTCCATTCGGGGATGTCGGTATTGAAGTCGTAGCGTTCGAGGACGCTTAGGATATGTTTAGCGGCTGCATCCGCATATACGACTGCTTCGATCAACGAGTTGGAAGCCAGGCGATTTCCACCGTGCAACCCTGTGCAGGAACATTCGCCGATGGCATAGAGACGACGGATGCTGGATTGCCCGTTCAGATCGACACTAATACCGCCGCACAGATAATGGGCTGCTGGAGCTACCGGGATATAATCCTTCGTGATGTCGATGCCGATGCTGAGGCATTTTTTATAGATATTGGGGAAATGCTTTTTCGTCTCCTCCGGGTCTTTATGGGTCACATCCAAGTAAACGTGATCTTCACCTCGGAGTTTCATCTCGTTATCGATCGCACGTGCTACGATGTCACGCGGGGCGAGAGACAGACGTTTGTCGTATTTTTGCATGAACTCCTTTCCGTCCAGCGTACGTAAGACGCCGCCATATCCGCGCATGGCTTCGGTGATCAGAAAACAGGGACGGTCTCCCGGGTGGAAAAGAGCGGTCGGGTGGAACTGGATGAACTCCATGTTTTTGACAGCTCCTTTCGCGCGATACACCATTGCGATACCGTCGCCCGTAGCGATCAGCGGGTTGGTTGTGTTGCGGTAAACGGCTTCGCAACCACCTGTTGCCATAACTGTTACCTTGGACAGGAACGTGTCTACCTTACCGGTGTCTTCGTTCAGCACATAAGCGCCGTAACATTTGATGCCCGGCGTATGACGGGTGACGATGATACCCAAGTGATGCTGCGTGATGATCTCTACTGCAAAGTGATGGTTGAATATCGTGATGTTGGGATGTCTCTTGATCGCTTCGATAAGGCTTAGTTGGATCTCGGCGCCGGTGTTGTCCTTGTGATGTAGGATGCGGAATTCGGAATGCCCTCCTTCGCGGTGAAGATCGAACTCGCCGTTCTCCTTCTTGTCGAAGTTCACACCCCAACTTATGAGTTCCTTGATCTGATCCGGTGCGCCTCGTACAACCATTTCCACGGCTTCCCGGTCGTTGATCCAGTCGCCGGCAATCATTGTGTCTTCAATATGCTTGTCGAAATTGTCTACCAGCAGGTTTGTTACCGAAGCAATGCCTCCCTGCGCGAAATAGGTGTTCGCTTCTTCCAGCTCTGTCTTGCAGATGATGGCTACTTTCCCTTTATCGGCTACCTTCAAGGCGAGGCTCATGCCAGCGATACCGGAACCGATCACTAAGAAATCGAATTGTTGTACCATAGTTTATATCCTTTGTGGCTGACAAAGTTAGGAATTAACTTATTTAGTTGTACCTTATACAGCCCGCTTTCGTGCAAAATAGTCCGCATTACTGATTCTTTGGATATTTTAAACTTCTCGTCGTAAACATCTCAGAATGGAACCCTGTTCTATTGGGGCATTGGATATCCTGCTAATTATTAACACTTAAACGTTTTAAAATATGAAATCTAAAGTTGTATTGAATGCTCTGGCCTTGTTGTTTGCGGCTGGTGCGATGGCTCAGGATTGTACGTTCTTTTTCCCGCAGACCAAAGGTACGCAGCTCGTAAAAAAAGGCTATGATGCAAAAGGAAACCTGCAGAGTGTGATGACCTACACGGTCGATGAAGTGAAGAACATCCCGTCCGGCCTGGAAGTGGAAGCCGATTATGTGTTCAAAAATAGCGCAGGTACGGTTTATGACAAGGGTGACCTGGAAGCATTCTGCCGAGATGGTGAGTTCTTTATCGAGATGAAGGAGACTTTGTCAAATCCGTCTTTCGTGTCGACCATCCAGTCTGATTTGGCTGCTACCGAAGCAGTCATTAACTATCCGAGTGTATCGAACGCTCCGTCCAATAATGGCGACGATATGTATTTCGATGATGCAACCATTCAGATCTACTCGAAGAAGAATCGGAAGGATCGCAAAAACGTGTCTATCTACGACCGCGAATATGTGACGACCGAACAGGTAGCGACTCCCGCCGGCACGTTCGACTGCACGAAAGTAAAATATAAAATCAAATCCCGCTCCCCGAAGGAAACGATCGAGGGCTATGGATATGAATGGTACGCTCCGAATGTGGGTGTCGTAAAGAACGAACAGTATAATAACAACAATCAGTTGCAATATTATACTGTCCTCGAAGTTGTAAAGTAATGTAAGATATATTCCTTTTTGGGAATTGTTTGACCGGTTTAAGTGGATGCGTTGTTACTGAGAAGTTGCAGCGCATTTTCTTTTCCCTGAATCGCCAAAAGAAATAAAATGATTATCTTTCGGCAAAATTCAGGATATGGACAGAGTCTTTAAATCAAAAGTTGGTTGGTGGTACCATTTGGTACTGTTGGTGATGGTGGCAAGCACTGTTTTTGCATTTGTGGGCGGCAAGTCTCCCGTGACGATGGTCATGCTGCTGTTGTTTACATTGGAATGCATTCACATGCTGTTGTCGACTTGGTATAAAATAACGGCGGATGGTCACTTGATAGCCCATTGCAGTATCTTTCCGGAGAAAAAGATTCCTATCTCGGAGATTAGTGCCGTCGAGGTGACAGTGATGCCTGTCTCGAGCTACGCCCTGTCACTGGACCGTCTGATCATCTACAAAGGCGACACGCAGTGGCTATTGATTTCGCCGGTCAACAAGCAGGACTTTGTCAAGCTGTTGAAGAAGCATAATCCCGATATCCGGATAAAGGAACCGGTTATCTAAAACTTAAAAACAGATTACCATGAAAGCACGGATTCGGAAAAACCAGAAAGATTGGCATGTATACATCTTCTGGATTTTATTAGGAGTATTTGCATTGTTGGTTATTATGGATGCTTTCAGCGAGGACAAATTTGATCGACTACCCTTGATCCTTTGTTTCCTGCCGTTAACTATACTTCAGTTACGTCCGTATCAGATAACGGATAGGGACATGTTGCACGGAAACGGGCAAATCGACGTGAAACTGATCTCCCGGCTCGAGTGCAGCGGTAACAAAGTCGTCGTCTATTACTCCCGTATGGAAGGAGGCATAGAGAGGCACTCCTCTTTTTATCCGGCCGACAAGGAAGAATTTATTTCGATCTTACAACAAATTAATCCCAATATAAAATTTAATTAAATCTGAGAACATGAAATACGATGTTGCCATAATCGGAGGCGGTCCCGCCGGTTATACGGCTGCCGAGAAGGCGGCTGCGGGTGGCTTGTCCACCGTGCTTTTTGAGAAGAACGCGTTAGGCGGTGTGTGCCTGAATGAAGGATGCGTGCCGACAAAGACTTTGCTTTATTCTGCGAAAGTGTTTGATACGATCAAACACGCCCCCAAATATGCGGTAAGTGCGGAGAATCCTGCTTTCGATTTCCCGAAGATCATCGCTCGTAAAAATAAAGTCGTAAAGAAACTGACAGCCGGCATCCGCATGAAGATGAAGGAGAACGGCGTGGAAGTGGTGAGCGGCGAAGCCGAAATCAAAGGGCGGGCAGCCGACGGAACGATCACTATCGCCTCGGGCGAAGCTGTTTATGAAGCCGCCAACCTGCTTATCTGCACCGGTTCGGAAACTGTCATACCTCCCATTCCCGGATTGGCGGAAACGGAGTACTGGACAAGCCGTGAGGCGTTGCTGTCTAAAGAACTGCCGACTTCGCTGGTGATCATCGGTGGCGGTGTGATCGGCATGGAGTTCGCCTCCTTCTTCAACAGCATGGGAACGGAAGTGCATGTGGTCGAGATGCTGGATAAGATTCTCGGTCCGATGGATAGGGAGCTGTCCGAGATGTTGCAGGTCGAATATGCCAAACGGGGCGTCAAGTTCTATTTAGGACATAAGGTGACTGCCGTAAACGGCGGCGATGTGACGGTCGAGAAAGACGGCGAGACATCAGTCATCCAAGGCGAAAAAATCCTGTTGAGCGTAGGCCGTCGTCCCGTGACCAAAGGTTTCGGCTTGGAAACACTGGCCCCCGAACCTTTCCGCAACGGGATCAAAGTGAACGGATTTATGCAGACTTCCGTCCCGAATGTGTATGCCTGCGGCGATATCACCGCTTTCTCCCTGTTGGCCCATACGGCTGTCAGCGAAGCGGAAGTGGCTGTCGATCATATTTTAGGCAAGAACCGCAGCATGAGCTACAAGGCCATTCCGGGCGTTGTCTATACCAATGCCGAAATCGCAGGCGTTGGCAAGACCGAAGAGGAACTGCAGGCCGAAGGCACGCCCTACACCGTCAAGAAGATACCGATGGCGTTCTCCGGCCGCTTTGTCGCTGAAAACGAGCAGGGCAACGGCGTCTGCAAGCTGATTTTGGCTGAAGACGAAACGATCATCGGCGCCCACCTTTTGGGAAATCCGGCCTCCGAGCTGATCGTCATAGCCGGGATCGCTGTCGAAAAAGGCATGAAGGCCTCCGAGCTGAAGTCCATCGTCTTCCCACATCCGACCGTAGGCGAGATCCTTAAGGAAGCGCTCTGATATTTTATTCCCCATACATGCCCGATCCCGATCCATCCCGGCGACTGTTCGATGGATCGGGATCTTTTTGTTGAAAGTCCTGCTTTAATCAACCTGAAGTGTGGAATGTTTTATCTGTTTCCATGAGGAGAAAATAACTTTTCTCGCCAGTGAAAATTTGTTTTCTATGGGAAGAAACAAAAGATTCATGCCAATGGAACAAAATTTCCCCCTCTATGAAACTGCTCCGAAACGGGTAGCCGTTCGTCCTTACCAGGATAGGAGTTGGTTTCATTTAGCTGATGTTTCTTCGAAAATATCCTTATAAGATGCTGAAAATGCTACAGGTTACCAAAAAAATCATTTACTTTGCAAACTTAATAATGTGCCAATGCACAAAAATGGCACATTGGCACATTAATTAATTGGCAAATTATTATTATGGCACAAGAAGATGTATTTAAGAAATTAGTTTCGCACTGTAAAGAATACGGGTTTGTATTCCCCTCTTCAGAGATTTATGACGGTTTAGGAGCAGTGTACGATTATGGGCAGTATGGCGTAGAGTTGAAAAATAACATAAAGAAATACTGGTGGGACAGCATGACGTTGTTGCACGAAAATGTAGTCGGCATCGATTCGGCTATCTTTATGCACCCTACTATCTGGAAGGCATCCGGCCATGTCGACGCGTTCAATGACCCTCTGATCGATAACAAGGATTCCAAGAAACGCTATCGTGCCGATGTACTGATCGAAGATCACCTGGCGAAGATCGAGGAGAAGATAAATAAGGAAGTGGCCAAGGCTGCGAAGAAGTTTGGTGATGCTTTCGATGAAGCCCAGTTCCGCGCGACGAACGGACGCGTGCTTGAATATCAGGCTAAGTGGAACGAGATCCACGAACGCTACTCGAAAGACATGAATGATTCCAATTTCGAAGACCTGCGCCAGCTGATCCTGGATTGCGAAATCGTTTGCCCGATCTCCGGAACCCGTAACTGGACCGATGTCCGCCAGTTCAATTTGATGTTCTCTACGGAGATGGGTTCTACTTCAGACGGTGCCATGAAAGTATATCTGCGGCCGGAAACAGCACAGGGTATTTTCGTCAACTTCCTGAACGTACAGAAGACCGGCCGCATGAAAATACCTTTCGGTATCGCTCAGATCGGTAAGGCTTTCCGTAACGAGATCGTTGCCCGTCAGTTCATCTTCCGTATGCGTGAGTTCGAACAGATGGAAATGCAGTTCTTTGTAAAACCGGGAACTGAACTTGACTGGTTCAAGAAATGGAAAGAAATCCGTCTGAAATGGCATAAAGCTCTTGGATTCGGCGATGCAAGCTATCGTTATCACGATCACGATAAACTGGCTCATTACGCAAATGCCGCTACTGATATCGAATTCCTGATGCCGTTCGGATTCAAAGAAGTGGAAGGTATTCACTCTCGTACTAACTTCGACTTGTCTCAACATGAGAAGTTCTCCGGCAAGAGCATCAAATACTTCGACCCGGAACTGAATGAGTCTTATACTCCGTACGTAATCGAAACTTCTATCGGTGTTGACCGTATGTTCCTTAGCATCATGAGCGCATCTTATTGCGAAGAGCAATTGGAGAATGGTGAAAGCCGTGTGGTTCTGAAATTGCCTGCTGCTTTGGCTCCGGTGAAACTGGCGGTTATGCCGTTGGTAAAGAAAGACGGTCTGCCTGAAAAAGCCCGTGAGGTTATTGACAGCCTGAAGTTCCACTTCCATTGTCAGTATGATGAAAAAGATAGTATCGGTAAGCGTTATCGCCGTCAGGATGCTATTGGTACTCCGTACTGTGTAACAGTCGATCATCAGACATTAGAAGATAACTGCGTGACATTGCGTAATCGCGATACCATGCAACAAGAGCGTGTAGCTATCTCTGAACTGAATAATATCATTGCAGACAGAGTAAGCATCACTTCTCTATTGAAAACTTTACAATAAACCTTTGACGAATGAGTAAAAAGATCTATTTATTCTCCTTAGTATTGCTGGCTTTGGCGTTCACTGCTTGTAGTGAAACGGAAACAGTAGACAAGTATGATAATTGGCGTTCACGCAATGAATCATTTATTGATTCTTTGGCAAATGTGTTTGAAGCGGGAACTGACCCTCTGTTACTACGGATTAAAGTGGAACAAGGCAATGATTATATTTATTATAAGACGAAAACTCCGATCACTGTGAATAGCGTACATACGGAAGTTCTCGGAGAGAAGCCGACATCCACAGCGGTTGTGAAGGCTTTCTATAAAGGTACGAATATATTGGGTGAACGTTTCGATGGTTTTGAGGGAGCTGATCCGGTGGATGGAGATTCGAATGCCTCTCAACCGGATACCCCTCCAGTGTCATTCGATTTGTCCGGTAGTGTAATAGAAGGCTGGAAAGAAGCAATACCTCATATGAAAGTTGGTGAACGTTGGTTGATATATATACCTTGGAAATATTGTTATGGCAGTACCGGAAATAGTAATACAACTCTCATTCCTGGTTATTCAGCTTTGATTTTTGATATTCAACTGCTTGATGCAGATAGTATTCAGAAGAAGTCGGAGCCGTCAAAAGATTAAAAAATATATTGTTATTTAAGAAAAAGTTGTTTGATTGTTTATAGAACGTCAAATAACTTTTTCTTTTTAGGTATAAATCGTGTCTTGTTTTTATTTTTTCTTATCGTATTTTATACTACTCTCCCTAATCTGCAAATGTGTCGGAATCGTCACCTGCTTGATAGTCTTATCTCCTTTTATCTGATCGATAAGTAGTTGGCAGGCAGTTTCTCCCATTTTATAGGTCTGATGTGATACTGCTGATAATTTCGGTTCCACATAATTAGCATGCTGCTCGTCTGTATACCCGATGATTGCCACATCATTCGGAATCTGGAGGCCATGGTTTTTGATAACTTCCATTGCTGCGAAAGCCAATGTGTCATTCATGGCAAGAATAGCATCCGGAGGCTGTGGAAGTGACAGTAAAGTTTCTGTGGCAATCTTGCCTTCCTCATAATCAATCTTCCGGCAGACTACCAACTCTTTTTCGATCGGAATACGATTCTCACGCAAGGCTTCCAGATAGCCATGTTTTCTTCTCTTTACAATATCCAGATGATTAGCTCCTCCGATAAAGGCTACCCGCTTACTTCCATTATCCAGAAGATGTTGTGTAGCCATCTGTGCGGATTGGGCCCCATCTGCTATCACCGATGAAAATTGGTCGGTCAGGCAAACACGGTCGAACAGGATAAGTGGCATATTAATGTCTTTCAAGGCGGAGATGTGGGAGAAATCGGTTGTTTCTTGAGACAGACAGGCGATGATACCTTCCACGCGCATATTGACCAGATTCTCAATATTTCTTTTTTCGTGCTCGTAAGACTCATGTGAGGTCGTGATAATCACGAAATATCCGTTGGCAATAGCCATATTCTCTATTCCATTCAGAATTGATGCAAAGAAATGAGTGACAATATCCGGGACTACCACTCCAATGATACGTGGCGCATTTTTCCGCAGGCTCATGGCAAAAGGATTGGGACGGTAGTTCATCTCTTTAGCCAGTGCCTTTGCTTTAGCACAAAGTTCACGGCTGATTTCCGGACTATCTTTTAGTGCCCTGGATACAGTAGGAATTGATACCCCCAATGCTTGGGCGAGATCTTTGAGTGAAGTATGTTTCCGGTTTTCCATTTGAAAGTCTGCAACTTAGATTCTTTTTACAAAGAAAGCACATTCCCGGAAAATTAAAAGCATCTGAAGCAATATTTTTTACGTAAACCGTTACGTTGGTTTTTCGACCGCTCTCTGCTGCACTGAAACTATTACTGACCTATTTTTGTCGCATACAAAATGATTTAAAACCTAAAAGTATGCAATACCATGAAATCGGAAAGACAGGGATGAAAGTATCATCTCTTAGTTTTGGAGCTTCTTCTTTGGGAGGAGTTTTCCATGATTTGAAAGAAAAAGAAGGCATTCAGGCTGTGTTTACCGCTGTTGAGGCAGGAATGAACTTTATCGATGTGTCTCCTTATTACGGACATTATAAAGCGGAAACAGTTTTAGGGAAGGCACTTAAAGCTCTTCCTCGCGACCGTTATTACCTTTCTACCAAAGTGGGACGTTATGGAAAAGATGGAGTGAACCTGTGGGATTACTCTGCAAAACGTGCGACAGAAAGTGTGTATGAGAGCATGGAACGTCTGAATATAGATTTTATCGATCTGATAAATGTACACGATGTGGAATTTGCCGATTTGAACCAGGTAGTTAATGAAACTCTGCCTGCTTTGGTTGAGTTGCGTGAAAAAGGAGTGGTAGGACACGTTGGAATTACCGACTTGCAACTCGAAAACTTGAAATGGGTAATCGACCATTCACCAAGCGGTACGATTGAATCTGTGCTTAGCTTCTGCCATTATTGCCTGTGTGATGATAAATTAGCAGACTTCCTGGACTACTTCGAATCCAAAGAAATCGGCGTGATTAATGCTTCTCCCCTTTCAATGGGACTGTTGAGTGAACGTGGCGTGCCTGCCTGGCATCCGGCTCCCAAACCCTTGGTAGAGGCTTGCCGTAAAGCAATGGAACATTGCAAAGCTAAGAATTATCCGATTGAGAAGCTGGCTATGCAGTTCTCCGTCAGCAATCCCCGTATAGCAACGACTTTATTTAGTACAACTAATCCGGAGAATGTGAAAAAGAACATCGCTTTCATCGAAGAACCTATTGACTGGGAACTCGTTCGGGAAGTGCAGGAGATTATCGGAGAGCAGAAACGTGTAAGTTGGGCAAACTCATAAAACAGCGTCATTCGTATGGACTATACAATTATTGATGCGCACGCCCATCTGTGGTTACGGCAGGATACTGTTGTGGACGGATTGCCTATCCGGACTTTGGAAAATGGCCGTTCGGAATTTATGGGAGAAATCCGGCAAATGGTTCCGCCCTTTATGATAGACGGAGTGAATAGCGCGGAAGTTTTTCTTTCGAATATGGACTATGCGCAAGTGGCTGCGGCTGTCATTACCCAAGAGTTTATTGACGGTATTCAGAATGATTATTTGTCGGAAGTCGTTTCCCATTATCCCAACCGTTTCTTTGTTTGCGGAATGTGTGAGTTCCGCAAACCTGGATTTCTGGAGCAGGCGAAAGAGCTTATAGCCAAAGGTTTTAAGGCTATAAAAATACCTGCCCAACGCTTGTTGTTAAAAGAGGGACGGGTAATGCTGGATAATGAGGAAATGATGCAGATGTTTCATTCTATGGAAGAACGGAATGTCATGCTCTCCATCGATTTGGCTGACGGAGCAACACAGGTTCCCGAAGTGGAAGAGATTATTCAGGAATGTCCCCGCCTAAAAATAGCTGTCGGGCACTTCGGAATGGTGACACGTCCGGACTGGAAAGAACAAATCCGCCTGGCACGTCATCCCAATGTGATGATTGAATCCGGAGGAATCACCTGGCTTTTCAATGATGAATTTTATCCTTTCAAAGGAGCAGTGAAAGCCATTCGGGAAGCGGCGGATTTAGTTGGCATGGAGAAACTGATGTGGGGATCGGACTATCCGCGTACCATTACAGCAATCACCTACAAGATGTCATACGATTTTGTGGTGAAGTCTTCCGAGTTGACGGAAGAGGACAAAAGACTCTTTTTGGGAGAAAATGCCCGGAACTTCTATGGATTCACGGATCTCCCCGTACTTCCTTACATCAAGAACATGTCCGAATGATAGAGAAAACATCCTTATCGTAAAACTAGATTTATACCATGAAAAAGAATACATATACAATACCTTTAGCGTTAGTTTTCTGCCTTTTCTTTCTGTGGGCGATAAGCAGCAATCTGCTTCCCACAATGATCCGGCAATTGATGAAGACATGTGAACTGAATACCTTTGAAGCCTCTTTTACCGAGACTGCCTACTGGCTGGCTTATTTTATTTTCCCCATCCCCATAGCGATGTTTATGAAACGTTACAGCTATAAGGCGGGAATTATTTTCGGACTGGTATTAGCAGCAATCGGAGGTCTGCTATTCTTTCCTGCCGCCATTTTAAAAGAATATTGGGCTTACCTCTGTATCTTCTTTATTATCGCTACGGGAATGTGCTTTCTGGAGACAGCTGCCAATCCGTATGTGACGGTTTTAGGAGTACCCGAAACAGCTCCCCGCCGATTGAATCTGGCGCAGTCTTTCAATGGACTCGGAGCTTTTATCGCTGCCATGTTTTTGAGTAAGCTTATCCTTAGCGGAACTCATTACACGCGAGAGACCCTTCCTGTAGATTATCCGGGAGGCTGGCAGGCCTATATCCAATTGGAAACGGATGCCATGAAACTTCCTTATCTGATATTGGCTATACTGTTGATTGCCATAGCTGTTGTCTTCGTCTTTTCAAAATTGCCGAAGATTGGGGACGAAGGAGAAACGGCTTCTTCCGAAAAAATGACTTCTTCGGGTAAAACGAAAGAGGGCAGCCAGAAAGAAAAACTGATAGACTTCGGTGTATTGAAGCACTCACACTTGCGGTGGGGAGTGATTGCGCAATTCTTCTATAACGGCGGACAGACGGCGATAAACAGTCTGTTCCTGGTTTACTGTTGTACTTATGCCGGATTGCCGGAAGATACGGCGACTACTTTCTTCGGATTGTATATGCTCGCATTTCTTTTGGGGCGTTGGATCGGTACCGGATTGATGGTGAAATTCCGTCCACAGGATATGCTACTGGTTTACGCCTTGATGAATATTCTTTTGTGCGGGGCAGTGATGATATGGGGAGGTATGATCGGGCTATACGCAATGTTGGCTATCTCTTTCTTTATGTCTATAATGTACCCCACGCAGTTCTCATTGGCGCTAAAAGGACTGGGGAATCAGACAAAGAGCGGTTCGGCATTTCTGGTAATGGGTATTGTCGGCAATGCCTGCCTGCCACAGTTGACAGCTTATTTCATGCATGCCAATGAGCATATCTATTATATGGCCTATTGTGTGCCGATGATTTGTTTTGTCTTCTGTGCATATTACGGCTGGAAAGGTTATAAAGTAATCGATTAATAAACTTATTATCAAACATATCAAATGAAAGCAGTTCAAATTGTCAATCCCTCCGAAATGAAGGTGGTTGAACTGGAAAAACCGACCGTTGGTGTCGGTGAAGTATTAGTAAGAATCAAGTATGTGGGTTTCTGTGGCTCTGATCTGAATACCTTTTTGGGGCGTAATCCAATGGTGAAGTTACCGGTAATCCCGGGACATGAGGTAGGAGCGGTGATTGAGGAGATTGGTCCGAATGTTCCGGCCGGCTTTGAAAAAGGGATGAACGTGACATTGAATCCATACACCAATTGTGGAAAATGTGCTTCCTGTCGTAATGGTCGTGTCAATGCCTGTGAGCATAATGAAACATTAGGGGTACAACGCAATGGAGTGATGTGCGAATATGCAGTTTTACCTTGGACGAAGATTATTCCGGCTGGTAATATCTCTCCTCGCAATTGTGCATTGATTGAGCCGATGAGTGTCGGATTCCATGCGGTATCTCGTGCGCAGGTGATCGATAATGAATATGTGATGGTTATTGGTTGCGGTATGATCGGTATCGGTGCCATTGTACGTGCTGCTTTGAGAGGGGCAACGGTCATTGCTGTCGACTTGGATGACGAGAAACTGGAACTGGCGAAAAGGGTAGGTGCTTCTCATGTGATTAACTCCAAGACAGAAAATGTACACGAACGGATGCAACAGATAACGGAGGGCTTCGGTGCCGATGTGGTGATTGAAGCTGTCGGCAGTCCGGTCACTTATGTGATGGCGGTGGATGAAGTCGGTTTTACAGGACGGGTCGTTTGCATTGGCTATGCCAAAAGCGAAGTAGCTTTCCAAACGAAATATTTCGTTCAGAAAGAACTGGATATCCGTGGTTCCAGAAATGCGTTACCTGCCGATTTCCGTGCGGTTATTAATTATATGAAAGAAGGCAACTGTCCGGTGGAAGAACTGATTTCGAAGATTGCCAAACCGGAAGGAGCTTTGGAAGCTATGCAGGAATGGACGGCTAATCCGGGAAAGGTGTTCCGTATACTGGTTGAGTTCTGATAAGTTCTTGTAATAAGAATAGTTGTTGATACCTGTTGTTCGGGTATGTAATAAGTGAGAGGAGGCTGAATACAGTCTCCTCTCTTTGGGAGATAGGGTGATGTAACATGAGTAAATATAGATGTAACATTCTTCATTCGATATGTAGCATCACAAAGAAATCATGTAGCATACTTTGGGCAATATATCTGTTTGCATTTTCTATTTTTGTGATGTGGAAGATAACAAGAAACATTTTAAATAATTAGCTTTCAAATAATAGATAATGTAGCCAGTTAATAAAAAACGATGATTATGCTGAAAACAAAAATCAACACTATTTTACTGTGTACTCTTTTTACATTGTTCTTTCCGCTATCAGCCGGAGCACAATACCGTAATCCTATTCTTTATGCTGACGTGCCCGATATGTCGGTGTGTCGTGCAGGTGATTACTTTTACATGGTTTCCACTACTATGCACCTGATGCCGGGAGCGCCTATCATGCGTTCGCCGGACATGAAACATTGGGAAACTATCAGCTACGTATTTTCTCGCATTGACGATGGTCCTCGTTATGATTTGCTCGAAGGCACTGCTTACGGGCAAGGACAATGGGCATCATCTATCCGCTATCATGACGGTAAATTCTATGTCTGGTTTACAGCCAATGGCGCGCCCGGACGTGGGTTTGTCTATACTGCGACAGATCCGACCGGTCCCTGGAAACTTCTTTCGCGTCCTCCGCATTTCCATGACGGTTCGCTTCTGTTTGATGATGACGGGCGGGTGTATCTCTTTCACAGTACGGGACAGCTTACGGAGTTGAAAACCGATTTGACCGATGTACTTCCCGGTGGCATCAATCAGCAAATATTTGAACGGGATGCTGACGAACAAGGGCTGTTGGAAGGTAGTTCCGTCATCAAGCATAATGGGAAATATTATTTGCTGATGATTTCTATGGATTGGAGTATTCCCGGCCGTCTGCGTCGTGAAGTGTGCTATCGTGCCGATAAGATTACCGGACCTTACGAAAAGCGTGTCATTCTTGAAACGGAGTTTGACGGGCATGGCGGTGTTGGTCAGGGATGCATCGTAGACGGGAAAAACGGTGAATGGTACGGACTGATTTTTCAGGATCGTGGTGGCGTAGGGCGTGTGCCGTGTCTTATGCCTTGTACATGGACGGAAGATGGTTGGCCTATGCTGGGAGACAAGGATGGGCACATTCCGAATGATACCACTTTATCGTATATGTCAATGGATGGTATCTGCGGTTCGGATGATTTTTCCGCTTCCGGGCTTTCCCTCTATTGGCAGTGGAATCATAACCCCGTCGATCAGGCATGGAGTCTTACCGATCGTCCCGGATTTCTGCGTTTGAAAACCTCCCGTGTGGTAGATAACCTGTTTGTTGCTCCCAATACGTTGACTCAACGTATGGTAGGACCGAAATGCATGGGCACTGTCAGTCTCTCTCTGGGGGGTATGAAAGATGGTGACCGTGCAGGATTATCGGCTTTTAATGGTGACAGCGGTGTGCTTACGATTGAAAAGAACGGAAATAAACTGTCTCTTGTGATGAGTGAACAGAAAAGTGTATTTGAGAAAACGAAGCGTGCCATTAGCCGTGTGGATATGACCGAACAAGCCCGTATACCTCTTAACAAAGAGCTTGTCTACTTGCGTGTGGAAGGTGACTTTACCAATGGACGGGATGAGGCTCGTTTTTCTTATAGTCTTGATGGGAAAGCATGGATACCTGTCGGTCTGCCTGTCAAGATGAAATTTGACTACACCCGTATGTTCATGGGCAGTAAGTTTGCCATATTTAATTATGCTACACGTTCTGTAGGCGGTTATGTAGATGTGGACTCTTTTGATTATTCGTTCTGTGATGCGTCAATGTAACACACAAATATGTATTTGTAACCAATGAAACATTGTTTTATTGGAAAATAGGCTATTTTTGTTTCCAAATTAATCATAACTAATAAGTATAATATTATGAAAAGAGGTTGGATACCGATTATGGGTGTTTGTTTGGTGTTATCGTTTTCGGCATGTAAGCAATTGCTGCCTTACCAGGACACTTCTTTAACGGCGGAACAACGGGCGGAGGATTTGTTGCCCCGGTTGACTTTGGAAGAAAAAGTATCATTAATGCAAAATGCATCACCTGCTATCCCTCGACTGGGAATTAAAGAATATGAGTGGTGGAATGAAGCGTTGCACGGTGTGGGACGTGCCGGATTGGCTACTGTTTTTCCCCAGTCTATCGGTATGGGAGCTTCTTTTAATGATTCATTATTATATGAGGTGTTCAATGCCACTTCCGATGAGGCTCGCGTAAAATCGCGTATTTTCGGTGAAAGTGGCGCGTTGAAACGCTATCAGGGATTAACATTCTGGACACCGAATGTCAATATATTCCGTGACCCTCGTTGGGGACGCGGTCAGGAAACATACGGTGAAGACCCTTATCTGACAGGACAAATGGGAATGGCTGTAGTCCGTGGCTTGCAAGGACCGGAAGATACTAAGTATGATAAGCTGCACGCATGTGCCAAGCACTTTGCCGTTCATTCAGGACCGGAGTGGAACCGGCATAGTTTTGATGCGGAGAATATAGATCCCCGGGATTTATGGGAAACCTATCTGCCTGCTTTTAAAGATTTGGTACAGAAAGCGCATGTAAAGGAAGTGATGTGTGCCTACAATCGTTTCGAAGGTGAACCTTGCTGCGGAAGCAACCGTTTGCTGATGCAAATCCTGCGTGATGAATGGAAATACAAAGGTATAGTAGTATCCGACTGCGGTGCTATCAGTGACTTCTGGCGCAAAGGCGATCATGAAACGCATCCCGATAAAGAAACGGCCAGTGCAGGAGCTGTATTGAGTGGTACAGATCTGGAATGTGGAAATAATTACAAATCACTTCCGGAAGCTGTACAAAAAGGACTGATAGACGAAAAACAAATTGACATTTCTGTAAAACGTCTGCTGACAGCTCGTTTCGAATTAGGCGAAATGGACGAACATGTCTGCTGGGACAGTATTCCATATTCTGTAGTCGACAGCAAAGCACATAAAGACTTAGCACTGGAAATTGCACGAAAAAGCATTGTCCTCCTGCAAAATCGGAATAATATCCTGCCGTTGAAAGAAGACATGAAAATCGCTTTGATCGGTCCTAATGCCAACGACTCTGTCATGCAATGGGGTAACTACAATGGTTTTCCTTCCCATACCTCTACCTTGTACGAAGCTTTGAAAGAACGTATTCCGGCAAATCAGCTGATTTACGACTTCGGATGTGACCGTACTTCTGGTATCAGTTTGGAAAGTGTATTCAGCCAATGTAGCATCGATGGGAAACCTGGATTCCGCTCTACCTATTGGAACAACATCAAGATGGAAGGCAAACCTGCTACCGTCACCCATACCAGTACTCCTTTCAAGTTTACCACATTAGGAGCAACAGTATTTGCAGCAGGAGTAAATATTCAAGATTTCTCTGCAAGCTACGAATCGGTATTTACCGCACCCGAAACAGAGGATATCAATTTCCACTTCGAGGCAGCAGGCATAATCCGCCTGAGCATAGATGGAAAAGAAGTAGCCAGCGGAAAATATCTGAAAAACAATATGAATCTGTATACGCTGAAAGCTGAAAAAGGAAAAACATACAACATTAAAATAAACACCTAACGGAATAGCAAATTTGAGTAAAGCGTAGCGAACAGACTGAAAAAGCGTTCGTTACGCTATATTTTTCTCTTGTTCAAAAGCCAAGAAGAGACAGAATATGGACAAACGCAGCAAAAGTTCAGTTACTTTATCATTACCCGTGCGATGATGCAAATTTCTTGCGAAACCTAAATTTTGCATCGTTTGGCGTTATGTGTCGTATCTGTCGGTAACTCACTATGAATTAATTTTGTAACCAAAAAAAAGTGAGTTATGAGAAGTACATTTAAGGTATTGTTCTACGTGAAGAAAGGCAGTGAGAAACCCAACGGCAACCTGCCTTTGATGTGTCGCATTACGGTGGACGGAGAGATTAAGCAGTTCAGTTGCAAGATGGATGTTCCCTTGCGCCTGTGGGACGTGAAGAACAACCGTGCTTCGGGTAAGAGTGCCGAAGCGCAAAGAATCAACCGTGCCGTTGACAAAATCAGAGTGG
>ENA-OPCM01000844-OPCM01000844.1-human-gut-metagenome-genome-assembly--contig:-NODE-844-length-22124-cov-3.249309_pt1 | contig 22124 bp, 18 predicted proteins | sample MGYA00241252_ERZ501484 | MGnify/ENA primary metagenome ERZ501484 (study PRJEB25962, sample SAMEA2042583) | human gut metagenome | biome: human gut; feature: human-associated habitat; material: faeces...
CCCGGAAACATTTGAACATTTTCAAATTTACCATAAATTTCTTTGATTGTCTTGACAGCATATTCTGCATTATCTTCAGCGATATAATCACGAATTTCTTTTAAGTCCTTTGCAACCAATGGGTTAATTCGTAAGTTCAGCATAGGTTACTCCCCTACAAGTGCTTTTAATTCGTCCAAACTAAGCCAGCCTTCGCCATCTTTGACTGCTTCCTCTGCTTCTTGCAACTTCATTAATAGCTTTTTCTCAGCACGATCACGCTCATAATCTTCTATATCAAGCACCACAAAACGTCCTCTGCCATTTTTAGTCAAAAACACCGGTTCTCCACTGTGGCATTTTTTTAAAACTTCATTATAATTTCTCAAATCAGACACTGGTAAAATATTTCCCATACAAATCGGTCTCCTTTCTTAATGCTTAACCATTTTCTATAATTATTATATGCAAAGAAAGCTGTAAAATTCAACTTAAAATTTTACAGCTTTCTTATTTTTTTGGAGTATTTACCGCAATTCATCCCCACCTATAGAGGTGGGGGAATTCTTGCTCACAGCGTGTTAAACATCAACATAATTGCAGTATGTGCCACACATTCCGTACTATAAGCAGGAATATTACATACTGTAATTCCTTTCTTTTAACAAGCTTCTAAGTCATGTTGTTGTAGCTTGTACCTGCTTCACAGATTAGTTTGACTGAGTCTGGAAATTGTAGGATTGTGTCTTTAGTGACGATAATATCTGCATCTTGAATACGTTATAATAATTTATCTTCAGTTGTATCATCATAGACAGTGACATCACTTGATAATACAGAAAAAACTAACTTTCCATCAAAGTTCATTTTCTTTGTGTTTAATACAATACATTTGCCTTTCATTATAATTTTCCCCCAAAACTTAACAGATTATGTTTATTCATTTTGTAGTATACTAATCCTACTAAATCCGCAAGTGCCCAGCCTATTGGAACTGACCACCATATACCTGTTACTCCAAGTGTTGGTATAGAAGATAAAATATAAGCTAAAGCCACTCTTGTACCAAGTGAGAATACTGTAAGAATAACACTCATACCTGGTCTTCCTAAAGCACGATATAAACCATATAATAAGAATAAACAGCCTATACCGATATAGAATGCACCTTCTATTCTTAAGTAGCGTACACCTTCTAAAATAATGCTTGTTTCTTTGGCATCTACAAAGATCATCATTAAAGGTTTCGCAAATATATAAACTAGAATAGAAATGACTATACAAAATATTGAAGAGATACGAACAGCTTCTTTGAGTCCTTTTTGTATTCTTTCTTTTTCTTTGGCTCCATAGTTTTGAGCAATGAATGTAGAAAAGGCATTTCCAAAGTCCTGTACTGGCATATAGGCAAAAGCATCTATTTTTACTGCAGCTGCAAATGCAGCCATAACAACTGTACCAAAGCTATTAACTAACCCTTGTACCATCAGTATTCCTAGATTCATGACTGATTGCTGGATACAAGTAAGAAGTGAGAAAGAGATGATCTGTTTAATTCTTTCTCTTTTTAAGTAACTGATTTTAAATATTACAAGTACTTCTTTATATTTAAGTAGTGTATAAAGCACGATGCCTATACCTGATACATATTGAGAAAGTACTGTGGCAAGTGCTGCACCCCCTACTCCCATCTTTAACACAAGTACAAAATAGAGATCTAGAATAATATTTAAGATAGAAGAGATGGCAAGAAAAATCAGTGGAGTGACTGAATTACCTATAGATCTTAAATAAGCCGAAAAGAAGTTATATAAGAATATCGCAATGATTCCCATAAAGATATATAAGAGATAACATTTCATATCACCCCATACTTCATGGGGAACTCTTAAGAAGAGTTTTAATGCATCTAGACATATATAAGCAATGATATTAAGTAATATGGATATGAAGGCGATAAAGAAGAAGGAAGCACATAGATCCTGTTTTAATCCTTGTTTATCTCTTTGTCCAAATCTAATAGAAAAGAGTGCACCACTACCCATACATAAGCCTAATATAATAGATGTAATAAAGGTCATAAGAGTAAAAGAAGAACCGACTGCAGCTAAAGCTGTTTTTCCTAAGAACTGCCCTACTATTAAAGTATCCGCAATGTTGTAACATTGTTGTAAGAGGTCTCCTAGTATCATAGGTATCGCAAACAACAGCATTGATTTTACAACAGGTCCTTTTGTAAGATCTTTATTCATTGTATGCCTCCTTTTCGTAACTTCATACTTACGTTATGTAATAACTATAGTATAATAGTATGCTTATATCAACTTATGATTTATTTATTGGAATGATAGATATGTACTTAAATGGTTTAAACGAATTAGATATAATATATTTTTTTGAATACCCGCATTCCACAGGTAATTGTCAAAATAAGATATGACAGTTTCAATTTTCTTGGCATTTATGTATAAAAATAATTTCATTAATGGATTTACTTGTAAATTATGGATATTTAAATCTCCCTTTCTTTTCTATACCATCACTTGCATTTTAGATATGTTTCGATTCATACTTTTTTGATAACTAAGATGTAATGCATTTAAGGTGCAATATATTGAATTATTCGTGCATTTAATATAAAATGTGTTTAGAAAGGGGTTGATTGTATGGCTGGAAATACAACAAATGTAAGTATTCGTATGGATACAGAATTAAAAGCACAGGCAGACGTACTATTTTCTGAATTGGGTATGAATCTTACTACAGCATTTAATATCTTTGTACGCCAGTCACTTCGTGAGGGTGGTATTCCATTCAAAATAAGTATAGAACAACCTAATAAAGAAACTGTTGCTGCTATGTTAGAAGCGAAAAGAATTGCTAAAGATCCTTCCGTAAAAGGTTATAATGACCTTGATGAATTATTTGATGATTTAAAAAGATGAAAGAAAACAAATATACCATCAAATACACAAAAAGTTTCAAAAAAAATTATAAACGTGCTATAAAGCGTGGGTTAAAAATCGAATTATTAAATCAAATTATCACCTTACTTGCAACTGGTGAGTCCTTACCAGATAAGTGTCGTGACCATGCATTATCTGGAAATTGGACAGGTTATCGAGAATATCATATTCTACCTGACTGGCTACTCATTTACTACATAGAAAAAGATGTTCTAGTACTGACACTTGCCAACACAGGCACACACAGCGATTTGTATATTTAACAAATAGTCTGCCACCGTACAGAAACCAAACTGTACGGTTTTTTATATAAAATGAAATATGGCTTTCAACTAACACGCAAGCGTGCGAATTGAAAGCCACGGACTTATAGTTGCATTAAGAAAAATACAATAGGCCATAGTTTTTCTGCCATCTGACGGACATTTGAGATAGCCCCTGATTTGATATGCAGGTAGCCTTTTTCATCTTCATAAGCGTTAGATTTAACTGGTAGTGGTATTCCTGATGCTTTGATAGACTTGATGCCTTTATACTTCTTTTTAGTGTTATAAGTTATACCATCTACTACATATTCTACTATTGGATGCATGCGTGATTCCCCTGTAAAGCTATAGCTAATAACATAACCTTCAACACTTTTTGTACATTGTTTATTATTTCTTTTAGAAATCATGTTCATAATTATTCCAGATATAATTAATATCAAACCTATTCCACCGTCTACTAGTAATTGTACCATTGCCATTTAGATCACCCTACCTCATTATAACACATGGAAAAAGAACGTCTCAATGAAGAGACGTTCTATTTATTAAGCTCTTTTTTTCTTAAGAAAGATAAATGCAACACAAGCAAGACCCATTAATGTAACCAGTGGTAGGATAGCTGTGCTATCGCCTGTTTTTACATTATCCTTCTTAGTGTCTTCTTTCTTTGTATTTTCTTTCTTTGTGTTTTCTTTCTTTGTATCTTCTTTCTTAGTGTCATCTTTCTTAGGTTCTTCTGGTTTAGTTTCTACAGGTTTTTCTACTAAAGCATCCATAGCAGACTGTAATGAAGCAATTGCCTCATCGATCTTCTTCTGAGAAATACCATTTGTATTAGCTACTTCTTTAGCAGCAGCTAAAGCTGATACAAGTTTATTCCAAGATTCTTCTGTATATTTCTTAGAATCTAAGCTTTCAGCCTTAGAGATTAAGTCATTTAAAGTATTTTTGTTGAGTAATGACTGATAAGTGATACCATAACCACGTTTATACTTAATAGTATCAGTGTAAAGCTTAGCAGTCTTATCATATACAGGAATATTAACTGGAAGTGTTCCCTGAGCACCAAATGTACCTAAAGCAACTTCAATACCTGCAATAATGTTAGGTCCATAAGCAGCTTTAGAAGATGTAACTCCACCAACAATTGCTTCAGTAACATCTACTGAAGAACCTTTACATCCATATACAGCTAAAATAGCATCTGCATTAGCATACATCTGTACATCATATGGTTTATCTACTGACATCACGATAGACTTTTTGCCCTTTTCATGAGTATAGTCCACGATATCTTCTACATTTGAATACAACCAATGGTTAGATGAGAAACGACTTGCAGTACTAATTTCTGAGTTAACAAATACTGTATCAGCCCAATCAATGTTTTCTTTTACAGCATCCATATTTGAACCATTATATCTTACTACTTTTACTTCTGCAGAGTCTGGGATAAGTCCTGCTTCTTTAGCACGATTATAACCCATAATCATCTGTGCTCTTTCATTGTCATATGGACAAAGCATTAAGATTTTCTGCTTTTCTTTAACAACTAGAGGTAAAGTATTGTTTTCATTCTTTACTACAGTGACAGCTGCAGCTGCGATTTCTCTTTCAGTTGCTCTATTAGTAGCACTACCTACTGTTGATAAAGCTTTATTTAATGAGAAGTTAGATTCTTTCCAATCTAAGATGCCTCTGTTTTCTTTAACTGTTAAGATTCTTCTGCATCCATCATCTAATCTTGATTCAGAGATTTCACCATTATTCACAGCAGCTTCTACATAATCAATAATTGTGTCTAGCTTCTTAACATCTTCCTGATTGTAAAGAACTGTAGGCATACAGATCAAATCAGCACCTGCTTCAATCGCAAGTTTAACTGCCTGTGATTCGCCAAATGTATCAGCAATAGCCTTCATGTTCATCGCATCTGTAGTGACTACACCATTGAATCCCATTTCACCCTTTAATAGATCAGTGATGATTGCTTTTGACATAGTCGCAGGTTTCTTTTCTTCGTTACCTGTTTTTTCTGATACAACAGTTGTGTCATCTAATTGTGGATATAAGATATGTGCAGTCATGATCATTTCAATACCCTGATTGATTGCAATCTTATATGGTTTTAATTCATTATTTAATAATTCTGCTTTTGATTTGTTTACGATTGGTAAACCATAATGTGAGTCAGTAGCTGTATCGCCATGACCTGGGAAGTGCTTCGCACATCCAATAACGTTATAGTCCTTCAAGCCAGAGATTGTTGCAGAAGCCATGTTCCCTACTACATCTGCATCATCACTGTAACTTCTTAAACCAATAACTGGGTTGTTGGCATTATTATTAACGTCAACAACAGGAGCTAAGTTAGTATTAATACCAATACTACTTAATTCACTACCAATAATCTGACCTGCTTTTTTCGCATACTCTGTATTATGAGTAGCACCAAGTGCCATGTTACCAGGTAAAGCTGTACCTGAACCTAAACGGTATACACTACCACCTTCCTGGTCAGCACTAATTAATAGTGGAATACCACCATCTTTTGTAGCTGCTTTCTGCATAGCCATACTTAAGTTATAAGATTGTTCTGTTTCCTGGATGTTCTGAGCAAAATAAATAAGTGCTCCAAAATCATAGTCTTCGACAATCTTTCTGACTTGGTCATTCATCTTAGTAAATTCATGACCTGTAGTCTGTGCACCATCACTTAAGTCTTCGTCCCAGTAACGGAAGTCAACCATAAGCATCTGCGTGATCTTTTGTCTTGTACTCATATTAGAGAGTAACTGATCCACTCTGCTTGTGGCATTGACTTTTGATGGCAAAGCCATTGAGAGTGCCATAGCTGTACTAAGTGCTATAGCGGATACCTTCTTCATATCGTTTTCTCCTTTCGAATGTATCTAACATAGATATTGTAGCGCTTACATGTTACTTATGCAACATATATTTCATTTTATTTATTTTTGTCATGTAATTTTATTTTAATATAATATATCAGCCTATGCATACTAAAAAAGCATGATATACATGAGATAATATAAGTTACAGTGTTTCAACATTTGAAAAAGAAATGTATGACTGTAATATATATGAGATAGTAAAGATTATATTAAGGGAGATGGTTGTATGGAAGAAAGGAATAATTTTGCGAAGGGAAAGGTTTCTACACATATATTATCTATTGCAGGACCAATGATCGTAGCACAGTTGATTAATGTACTTTATAATGTGATAGATAGAATATATATAGGACGTATTCCTCATACATCAACACTAGCTATGGGAGGACTTGGCATATGTCTTCCTATTATATCTATAGTGATTGCATTTGCGAACTTGTTTGGTATGGGTGGTGCCCCACTTTGTTCAATTGCGAGAGGTAAAGGTAATAATAAGGAAGCAGAAAAGATTATGGGAAATGCTTTCTGTTTGTTAGTACTATTTGGGATAGGTTTAATGATTATTGGTTTTCTTTTTAAAGAGAAGATCTTATGGCTCTTTGGAGCAAGTACACATACTTTTAAGTATGCGAATGATTATTTGACTATATATTTGTTAGGGACAGTGTTTGTGTTAATAGGACTAGGTATGAATAGTTTTATTAATAGTCAGGGATTTGCGAAAATAGGAATGATGACAGTACTGATTGGTGCTGTATTGAATATTATATTGGATCCAATATTTATATTTGTATTAAATATGAATGTGAAAGGTGCAGCACTTGCAACAGTACTGTCACAGTTTGTATCTGCTTTATGGACAATACACTTCTTAAGAAGTGACCAAACGATACTTAAATTAAAGAAAAAGTGTATGTATTTAAATCCTTATTATGTAAAGCGTATATTCTCTTTAGGGACTGCAGGATTTATGATGGGTATGACTAATTCGATAGTATCTATTGTATGTAATTCTACTTTACAACTATATGGTGGTGATCTCTATATAGCGATTATGACTATTATTAACTCTATTAGAGAAGTTGTGCAGTTACCAGCCCAAGGGTTTGGAAATGCCTCTCAGCCAGTACTAGGATATAATTATGGGGCTAAAGAATATAAACGTGTCTTATCAGCAATACGTTTTGTGACACTCTTATGTTTTGGAACAATGTTTATTATTTGGGTATTAATTACTGCTTTCCCACAATACTTTATTAAAATCTTTACTCATGATCCTCATATTACTAAACATACAATTATTTATATTAGATTATATTTTGCAGGATTCTTTATGCAGTCATTACAGATATGTGGTCAATCTGTGGCAGTAGGACTAGGCAAGTCTAAACAGGCTATCTTCTTTTCTATCTTTAGAAAAGTGATTATAGTAGCTCCTTTGACTATTATTCTTCCACGTTTTATTGGAATTGAAGGTGTGTTTATTTCAGAAGCTATTAGTAATTTTATTGGTGGTGGCGCTTGTTATATTACAATGTGGTTCACTATTGGAAAGAGCTTAAAGAAAGAGATTTCTTAGAAAAGAGATCTCTTTTTTCTATTATTCTTATGTAACGCTTGTGAATAATATAAATATAGTAAATTCTCTATTGCATCAAACTAACAGTAAGAATATCATTGTATATAAGATATATAGTAAGGGAAGGAAAAAATATGAATAAGAAACAGATGATGATAGCTGCAGGAACAGTTGTAGTGATTGGTGTAGGTGCTACTGCTTATGCGTTAAGTGGTCCTAAACTAGAGCTTAAGACTAATAAGGTTAATGTAGAATACGGAACTACATATACACCTAAACTTAAGGATATAGTAAAAGACTATAAGGATTTTAATAAAGATGATTTAGAAATAATCAATAAGATACCTAATGAGAAGGATAAGACTTATCCTGCAGTAGGTAAGTATAGTATTACTGTTAAGTATAAGAAGAAGTCTTTGAAACAGAGTGTCATTGTAAAGGATACAAAAGCACCAGTGTTTGTATTACCCGCAAATATGGAGTTGTTACAAGGAACTGGTTTAGATACACTTGATTACAATTCTCTCAAGTCTCTAATGAATATTAGTGATCTATCTGAAATAAGTATTGAGATTGATACAAGTAAAATAGATATAAATACTCCAGGACAGTATGATTTTAACGTTACAGTAAAGGATAAGTACAATAATGAAACTAAGAAGACTGGTAAGGTCACTATTGTTGCGAAACCAGTGATTAGTAAAAATGAAGAAGTTGTACATGAAACAGTGAAGAATAAAGATGGTACTACAAGTGTAAAGACTAAGGTACAGAAAAAGCAGAATTCTAATACAAATAGAACTTCTAAAAGTTCTTCTGGAAGTAGTAATAGTTCAAGTAATTCTTCATCAGGAAGCAATAAAGGATCTATGACATTTGAAGATGATCCTAAATATCACTGGGAAGGTGATCATTCCTATGGTGATGGTGCAGAAATTAATGGTGAAGACTTTGATAAGTTAACTGGTGGAGACTGGAAGAACTGGAATTATTAAAAATAATATATCTTTCCCTCAGGGAGACTACTATAAGTGCTCTCCCCTTTCTTAAGTAAAACAGTTAGGATTAGATGCCTGACTATTTTGCATTATCAATAACTTCATTTAGGATTTCATCTAATTCATCGATAGTATAAATCTCCTTACCTACTTTACGTTCTTCTTCAACTAATAGAAGTTCTACTCTTAACTTCAACATCTCTTCCCTATGATCAGTATCCATGTTTATTTCCTCCTATGCTGATTATTATATCATAGTTCTAAATAAATATATTATGCTCATTCACATTTTTACGAATACTATTTGCATTATGTTCTAGATAGTGTATAATAGTCTCAATTTTGGGATTAAATTCAGGAGGGTAAAAATGAAAACGAGTAATGGTAAGCAGTTAGCTAAAAAGATGTTAATTGCGATGATTTGTGGTCTTGCCTGTGGGTTTGGCTGCATTATGTTAAGAGAACACTTAGTAAGTAGTGGTCAGACTGATCTTTGGACAAAGATCAATAACTTATTCTTTCAGGATATTACACAGCCTACAGCAACTAAAGCTGTTGGGATCTTCTATATTGTAGGTCAGTTATTTGTTAATTCATTACAGCTTATTATTGTACCTATGGTATTTGTATCTATTACATTAGCTATTTCAACTATCACAGATACAAAGAAGTTAGGTAGAATTTCTACTAAGACTATTTTAACTTTCTTTATTACAACTGTATGTGCATTATGTTTTGCAGGTGTGGTTGCCTCTATTGTATATCGTTTAGGATTCTTTAATGCAGTGGGTAAAGCAGCAGTAACTATCCAGCAGGGTTCTACTGGTTCTAACCCATTAAACATTATTTTAAACATTATTCCTAACAATCTTATTTCAGCTTTCTCTACTAATGGCAATGTATTAGCCATTGTATTTATTGCAGTTGCTATGGGTCTAGCAATGAATACATTAGAAGAAGAAACAAAGACTCTAAAGAAGTTATTCGAAGAAGTGTCTAAGATTATTACTTTATTCTTATCATTTGTAGTTAATAAGTTTGCCCCTATTGGTATCTTCTGCTTATTAACTAGAACATTCGCAATTTATGGTATTGATTCATTAAGACCAGCACTTGCTTATGTAGTTACAGTTGTTATTGCATTATTTATATATTTATTCTTAGCTTATCCAATCTACTTAATGTCTATGGCTAGAGTGAATCCAAAGCCATTCATGAAGAAGATGGTTAAGGTTGCTTTATTTGGTTTCTCTACTTCTTCTAGTGCTGCAACTCTTCCAATCAATAAGAGAACAGTAACTGAAGAATTAGGTGTAAATGATCAGATTGCATCATTTGTATTACCTTTAGGTATGACAATCAATATGGATGGTACAGCAATCATGCAGGTTATTGCAGCTATGTTTATTGCAGCAAGTTCTGGATATAAAGTAACATTCATGTCTATGGCAGTTATTGCAGTACTTGCATTAATTGCATCAGTTGGTACTCCAGCTGCACCTGGTGCAGGTGCTGTGATCCTATTTACCATCTTAACTGGTATGGGTTATACAAACGATGCAGCATTACTTGCATATTCATTAATTCTTTCAATCAATAGACCTATTGAAATGTTAGTTACTTCACTTAATGTAGTTGGTGATGCTTCTACTTCAGTTATTGTAGCTAAGAAAGAAAACATGATTAATCAAGAAGTATATAAAGGGTAAGAGTTCTTTCTAGAAAAGGAGTCATAAAAATTAAATCTGACTCCTTTTATAATACCTTAAACAGACTCCTTACCTCTATATACAAAGTAATAAATTTCAAAAAACAGGCAAGAATGATGATAAAATCTCTTTAGATGTGAAAGACTAAACGCAACTTTGACAGATCTAAAGTGGAATTTAACTTTTCACTTTAGACATCTAAAAAATCAAATAGTTTACTTGTAATTTTACGACAAATGTGTATAATACTAGTGAAGAGAGCTGGAAGATAGGGTGGCTTTTAAAAAGCGGCCTTGTTGAATGGTTTTCTAGTAAGAAAGAGGCTTCTAATGGTGACCTTTAAAAGGTAGCTTTAATTAGAGGCTTTTTTGCTATAAAAAAGAAGAAGCCAGATTCCTCTGACTCCTTTCACTGTATACTTGCAAAATTATGATCATTATGTATAATACTTGTCAACTACCCATGACCTTTAGGTCGTGGGCTTGTAACTGCCTAGTCGTACTAACGATTTACACCTCCAACCTTTAACCCCAATAGATATTGCTATCTAAAGTGGCGTTACATCATAGGGTGGTTGACAGCACCCTTTGTAGCAGAGTTTACTCTGTTACAACTGTATTAGGTACTTGGCTATCTGCAAGATAGTTTATTCCCATACGATACAGATTCATAGCTCCAATGCGGTCATCATTAGATTTATAGCCACATTTTTTGCAGGTAAACAGATGTATCTTCTTATTGCGGTTAGACTTTTCAACGTGCCCACAACAAGGGCAGCACTGACTTGTATAGCGAGGGTCTACCTTAATAACAGAAGACTGATTCTGTTTTGCTTTGTAGATTAGTTTTTGCTCAAGGTCATAGAAAGACCATGATACAGAAACATAACGGTCTTTTGTTTTAACACGTTCTGTAGCATTACGAATACCTGATAAATCTTCCAATACAAAGAGAGTATGCTTTGGGTTGTTTTCAACGAGTGCCTTCGATACCTGATGGTTAATATCCTGCATCCAACGGTTTTCTCGCTGACCGATAGCTTTCAGTCTTCGTCTTGAGGATGGCGTATGTCGCATTTGGAGTTCTTTACGAAGCTTGGAATAGTTAGCACGTTTCTGTTTAATAGCTTTACCACTAACAAATCCAGACTTATGTTTGCTGTCATAAGTCGCAACAACAAAGTTAATACCTCTGTCAATTGGAGGCTTTTTTGCTTTCTCCTTTCAAATAATCATAGATTCTAATCAACCTTCTTAAATTTGTTCGAGTAGAAGGTTTAGAATTCTTTAATATATCGTTATCTTTTTCAAACTGAGTTTTTAAATAATTTTCTAATTCAATCAAATTTATTTGTTCTTTTTTCAAGTAAGCTATACATAGCATTTGCTTATCTATATCAGGTATTTCCATTAAAATACTTTCTATGTCAATTTGAGGGTGTCTACTACGTGCTCTCTCTATTGTTTTAGAAATAATATCTTCAAAATCTTTTACCAGCAACTTATCAATCCCTTCTATTCTCTGATATTTGTCCTCATATAAAGAATTAACAGGTAGTATACCTGAAACTTGTTTTGCTAGCGTTGGTGCATAATCTAATAAATCTTCAGTATTATATCTGAGATCATGCATCACAATATTTCTATACCATTGATCTGTAGAAATGCCTTTTAATCCATCTAAGCTAATTGTTTCTGTTGTGCCTATAGAAATTACTAATTCATCATTTGAAACTCTATCATCATCAATTGCAGCTACTTTAATATTTTCAGTAGGTTCATTTGATAAAGTAAACAAATATAATTCATCTTTTAATAATCGCAGTAAACGAACGGGTATTTTCATTTTCTTTTTGCCGATTGCATTATAAATCAATGAATAGTCAGATAGGGTTATTTTTGTCATTGTAATCATTTTATTATCTTCAAATGCAAATGATGATTCACCAATATCATATCCTTCCATTTCTGCATCATATTCAATAAATATGAATCTTCTTTTCAGTAAATTAACCTGTTCATTTGACATGCATTTTACTATAGAGCTTAAAATATCCCTAATATTAGAATCTGAAATAGAATAGCCCATGAAAATAATAGGATACTCCATGAATATAGTAAGTAGCTTAGCAGCCAAATATTCACGCTTCTCTTTAAATTCTTTATAGTCCTTTTCATTAATAACTATAGATTGAGGATCATTTAGAGAACCATGGATTTTATAAACTTCTGCAATCCCTTGTAATTGAGAAAACAAAAGTGCCTGCTGACCTATATATATTTTATACTGAGACAAATATGTTTCAAAAAACAAATCATAATTTGTTGTAATAATTCCAGCAATTGATTTTTTTGCAATATTGTTCAATAAAGTAACTTCATCTTTTAAATCTGGGCATAAAACTGATTTTTGTTTTAAATAATAACTCAGTTCAGCCTTAAATGGAGAACATCCGTTCTCTACTTTTTCAGTATATGCTTCATCTAAGCTTCTAATTTCAGGATTACGAAACCATTCTTTGTTAAAGTCTTCCTCTATAAGTGATGCTATTTTAGGATTAATACCATATGGACTATTTTCAAAAGATGCTCGATCTTCATAAGAACGGTATGCAAATGAATCTTGGTTTAATTTATCAACCATTACTTTTAATAATCCCGTCCAGTCTGGTAAATTATAATATCTTCTAGATAATCCAGAGCCAACAAATAAAAACGGTATTGTATCTAAACTTTCAATTAGTTGTTCAATTGTTTTGCTCATAAAACCATCCTTTCTCACTGATATTTATGTCTAAAACTCTTTTAAGCAATATAATACTCTCCTTGATTCTTTGTCATGGATTATGAAAATACTCTCTTCTAGATACAAAATAAGTCTCCTATATTATCTATACCCTTTATACGTAAAGATTACTTAATAAAAATGCATATTAGTTTTTATCTCTTCCAACTTATAGAAGCATGAACATTCTTGCAATAAAAAATAAGCCAGATTTCTCTGACTTATTCAAGCTTAAACTCATAAAAAATCTGACACTCCTTTAAAGCTTTGTATTTATCACTTGTTTTAAACGTCTTTGTACTGCAACTTGGGGCGCATTAAATGTATCAGATAATGCACGAATAAGAAGTTCTAGATCATTAATATTGTGAGATAACTCAGTATATGCTTCTTTGAAAGATGTTAGTGGCATTAATAAAGCATCCGCAAAACGAATAGCTCTTAGTTCTATATCATTGATTCTATATGTATGAGAATACTCATTACTTGGATTACTATCATAGATGTAGTGAGCCAACTCATAGCATAAAGAGAAAAGAATCTCTTCATCAGTATATTCATTACTTAAAATAATGACTTTATCGCTTTTGTATTTGTTGATAAGTTGATTTGATATGCCTATTGTTGCTTTGATACGGTAATCATTGAATTTTGTAGTATAGATTGTAAAGCCTAAAACTTTCGCAATTCCCATAACAGGTACTCTTCTTTTATTGAGTTTTAAGTTGTATTTTGGATTATTCAATAGAGTATTGAGTAAATCTTCAGCATCAGTATCTAGTTGGTTGTAATCAAAGTAATTGAATAAATTATGTTGTTTATAGTTTTCTATTTCAATACACATATATGCTCTCCTTTTAATCTATTTCTTTACTTAATAGTTCTAATACTTCTTTTATATTCTTAAAGGTATGTGCTCCCTTTTGTATATACTTTTTAGGCCATAAGAGAGAAGATTGTAGTAATGAGTAAGGTATCAAGATGTCTCTACCTTGCTTTATACAGTGATCTGCTTGTCTTAATGCCCCACTCTTCTCTCCTGCTTCCATGATAATAGTCGCAATAGAAATACCACTCATAATCGCATTTCTTGTAGGGAAATTCCATTTGTATACTTTATTACAAGGTGGGAACTGTGAGACAACAAGTCCATGTTTTTCAATTGCGAGTTGAAGGTTTTTGTTTTCTTTAGGATAGTACTGGTTAATAGGTGTTCCTATGACAGCTATAGTTCTTCCATTGTTTTTTAATCCTGTTTGGTGGGTTATTGTGTCTATGCCTTTCGCAAGTCCTGCATTGACTACTATATTTCTTTTGACTAATGCTTTTACGAGTATTTCCGTTTTTTCCATTGCTTCCCTAGAAGCATTTCTACTCCCTACTACACTGACAGACTTTTCATTTAATAAGTGTACATTGCCTTTAAGAAATAAATATGGTGGTGATATTGGAATCATAGCTAATAGTTTAGAGTATATCTCATCACCTTTCTTAACTAATATAACGTCTTCTGGGAGTGTTTTAAAACTGCCTTTGACTCTTAGATAGGTATGATAGAAATCCTTTTCTGATACGTGTAATTGTAAGGATAAGTAAGGGATATTATGTATGAGTCCACTTCTGTAATTGAAGTGATCTAATTGTGTTATAAATTGACTCGTTTTCTTATCGTTACAATTGAAATATTGTTGGATTGTATAATACAAAATCGCATCTCTTACATATACATTATTGATATCCATAGTAGCCTCCTTTGGGAGTATTCTATTATTGGAATGAGTGATTATCAAGAGAAGATAAACTATATTGCACTTATAGTGTGAAGCTAGTAGAATCAAAGCAGGAGGTATAAACATATGTGTTATCTTATCGCAAAAAGGATGCATAAACCTGGATGTATCGCATTACAGACATAGCCTGGAGAAGAAATGGCAAAGTTTGCGGATGAAATACAAGAAAGACTTGGGTATGATATAGAAATTATTACTATCAGTAGACCCACTGCCTATGGGGAGTATGAACCTTATCGTTTTGTAAGTAGTTATGAGGAGTTTGAGAAAGAGGCAAAACAACTTTAAAAGGAATCCTTTGTGTTGAGGATTCCTTTTTAGGTGTGATATTAACTATAACAAGTTCTACTGGATTGAATAGTCAAAGAACTTTTGTAGACTCTCTAGTAAGCCCTCTACAGAGAATAAATAAAGTATGACGAATAAAATTTCATTACCAATTTGAGAAATGAATAATAATGACTAATATATGTAAGGTTACTTATTAATATAATATTCACCTTTTACAGATTCGCCATCATAAATAAGCAATCCGCTCCAATCTTTATAATTAGCAGGAGACCCACCATAATTACGTACTTCTTTTAATGCATCAACAAACCAAATCAAATGTAATTTTCTCTTCTTCAGAAATTCATCCAAAGCACTTTTTCTTATAACCAAACCAAATTCTTGGTTAATTAACGCTGTGTCAAACGCTGTCAATATCCTATTCTCATCATAATAACAACATGATTTTTGATTTAATCTCAATGACTTAATCAACTCCGCACAAGGATGAGAATACGATACAGCATCTTCTATAGATCCATCATATTGTGAATTCCATAGTATATCCATGGTGGTGTTAATAATTTTGTCAGAGTCTTCTTTAATATTAATCCTGTGTTTTGTTGTTTGTATCTCTTTGTCTGTTGGTACTCTAAAATCCACAAATTGAAATTCTAATGTTGGTTTACAAATATATGACCAAGGATACTCTCCGCCATAAATAGTACATGGTTCAGGAATCACAAATAAGTCACTACGATTCAAATTATGAATACTTTGAGAATTCTTTTTCAATGCTTCAAGCTGATTATCATCAACAAAATATCCAAATAACCAATTATAAATAAACAAATTATTTAGTTCTGTTTTTGTTCTTCCTGTATCAGCATATTTAGAAAGAACAACCCACTCTTCTTCATCTTGATCAATAAGAATAGTATCTGCCTTTTGGATTTTCAAAAATAAAGAATCGCTAGTGACCCATTTTTCTTTATCAAACTCTGGACATTTGCTTAGTTCAGTTATTTCTTTTTTTGCCTCTTCAATATGTTTAAATCCATTCTCAAAAAACGGAATATTTCCATAAAACTCAATGTTTACATTTATAGTTGGATCAAAATCTCTTACGCAGTCTATATTTGAATTTTCTGTACCTATCTCATGCTGATCTGAAAGGCGTGCTAAAATATTAAACATTGTAATCCACTGATATTTTTTCCCTATTCTTTCTGTTTTGGGATGATTATATTTATAAATCCAACTTGTTAAATTTTGATCATAATTTCCAAAAAAATTATTACTGTAACCTAGTTCATTAAAAATATAATGCATAGCATAATTATAAATATCTTCTTTGACTACTTCATAATTTCTTAAAGCACCTTGAAATATATATCTTCCAAAATCACCATACATTCCCATTCCCTCAAATTTCATAGATTGAGAAATAAGTTCTTCGCCTTCTTCATACTCTTTTTGTGTATAATCTATAGTTTCTATCTTCTCTATTGGCTTTGATTTGTATGGTGGTAAAACTTTTTTCATATCAATAAGTATTTTTTTATCTGGATATTCGAGATTGAAGTTTTGAATTGTCAATGCAGCATAATCCCTTAGTAAAATATCAGGATAAACTTCATCTTTATCAAAAATATTTTCATATATAAACTCAATTAATACTCTATACTCATTTTCATTTTCTTCACTTCTTCTAACACATGCACCGAATACAATACCGAAAAGTCTTTGGATAACATATGGATCATTAACATCCAAAAATTTTTTTAAAAGATATCTACAATAAGCGAAGTTATCTTTCAATATTTCAATCATAGCTTTTGATGTTGTATCTCTAAGTTGACGATTAGATGATGTAAGAAACCAAGAAAATAGAATTAACAACATTGTTATTTGTTCTTTATTTTCTATATCTAATTTCTCTCCTCGTCTATATAAATCAATAATTTGAATCATTCTATCGTCAGGATACAAATCATTTATATATTCTGTCCAATTATAATCTCTTTTGTTTAACGGAAAATCCATTAAGATCTTATGAAATATGTCAACATTAAATGAATGATTTACTTTTAATGAACAAGCTATGAACATATGACACACTTCATCTCCAGAAATCCCATAATCTTTGCATTTTTTCAAGAATTCTTCAACAGATAAATATATCTTATTTCTCCATTCAAAAGATCTAACATAATTAGTAAATATTTCTCTAGCCTCATCTTTGTCAGTAATTGAATTTAGTAAATCTATACACTCCTTATTATTAGCTTCTGCATATAAAGCGCATACACTTACAAACAAATCTATATTATACCAATTAGTAACTATTCCATTTTGTATATTTAATACATCGTTGATCAAGTATTCTTTCAATTTATCATCATTATTGAAATCACGAATAATTTCCCTTGCAGGATACATATCATTCATTTGATCAAACGTAAATTTCAAATATTTCTTTTCATCGGTAAAATCCATTATAAGAATATTTTCCTCTAGTAATGAGTTAATATATATTCTACTATTTATGCCTAATTCTTCCCATACAGGCAAATTTTTAAGTTCTTCTATTGTGAATTGTTTCTTTCCACTTTTTATTATTTCATTGGAGATTGCAGCAACTACTTCAGATACAAGATTACTTGAAGAATCATAGCCTGCATTGTCAAACATTGCTTTATATCTACTATATATTTTAGAATTTGCCTTTTCTAAATAAAGATTATACAATGTCGGCAAATCATATACAGCATCACCTTTATATGTCATACAATACAGTGTTAAAAACAGTGGATTATCAATGTTGCTCATCAACAAATCTGTCGGTGTCAAGATCAAACCATAATGATTAAAAAATTTCTGAAGTGACTTTATTGAATTACCTTTGAAGCCTTGATGTTCGATTTCATAAACCTCATCTTTTTGACAAAAGCCATCTGGAAGAATAGAATTTTCAAATTCACTTCTAAATGAAATTGCTAATCGAACATAATCCTTATCCTTAATCAAACTCCATATTTTAGTTAAAACCCTACTCCATAATTCTGGATTAAGGCTTTCATTAAGTGCATCTATAAATATTGGAACTACCCTATTCGATACTCTGCCCATTTCTTCTAAAACTTCTAATAATTCTTCAAACTCCATTTTAATAGATAGGTTTTCTTCTATCTGTTTAATAATATTGTGATTAGAATAAAAATCCCCTCCTAAGATAAGTAAAGCATTATCATTGTTATTTAAAATTGAAAATGCTTCATAAGCAAATAATTGTGTTTTACCTATTCCAGCTTTTCCTTTGACTACTAAAAACTTTCTCGACAAAAGCTCTTTATCTACATCTGATATTTCTAACTTGTAATACATACTTTGGAGCAGTTTAATATTATTAAGTTCCTGATTTAATAAATGTTTTTCTTTATCATCAATGCCATTTTCTAGTTCTATCTCTTTATTACTCAAAACTTCTTGTACTTGTGAAATATCAGATTGCAATGATTTTCCCAGATCACTTTGCCAATCTAGTACCTTGCATATTGTATTGTAATCAACATCTGGTAAATTCTTAACAAATTCTTCTAAATTATTAAGTTCATTGTAATACTTAAAAAAATTACCGTTTAATTTCAACTCCTTAATTTCATCTAACAAGTTTTGCTTCTTCGTATTAAAATAAACAAGTGCATTATGATCTTGTGAAAATACAGCTAATTGCACTGCTGTCTTAGTATTAACATTAAAATCCTTATTATAACGTAACCCTAAAGAACCAGCAGCATTTTCAGCTTGTTTTACTAGCCAATTGTGATCAATATTATGAGCGCCAAAATAAATACCTAATCTAGGATACTTCTTAATTGAATCCAATAAATTTTCATCAGAAATAGGTATCAATTCAATGCTTGCATCATTAAGTTTCTTTAACATAGTAACATAACGTTGTGCAGAAACATTAATAGGTTTATTACAGTATAAATAGATTCTATCAAGTTTACTTCCATAATATTTTATCGCTTTTGATAGTGATTCGTCAATTTGTGCATAGCTTATTGCATTTTGAAAATACTTAGCTTGATAGCCAACATAAATTTGCTCCTTCTCATAAAAAATAGGTTCTGATTCAATACCAGGATTATTTGGACCGTTATGTAAATATTTATATTTACTATTTTTAGAAACAAAATCCTCTAAGAATAGTTGCCTACACAACTCTTCAAATTGCTTCTGTATATTTTTCTCCGCATTAAATGCAACAAACGATAACCAGTTGATTGATTGTACTCTCATAGAAACTCCTTTTCTTTTAATATTAACTATGAATCCAATAATGATATATCCTAGAACTTTATAATAAAATTAGCCAAGAAGCCAAACCATTATTAGAATTGTCTTATAGACAATATTATAAGTCATATAAAATAGGATATCAAACAAACGTGGCATGTAAAAAGGTGTAAAAAGGTGACTACATACATAGTCATTAAAGTGTATTTTGCTAAAAGGATAAGCCTCTAATGTGTTAAAGTACAATATCAACTTCCATAAATTCTACTGAATTGAATTATCTAAGCATTCTTGAAGATTCTTTAACAAGTCCTCTACTGATAAATGTATTATGAGTGTATTTCTATATCACATAAGCAATACGGGAAACAAGGCCTTATCTGAGGGCAAATAGACTTTTTATAATATAGAGCATACGCTACAGTCCTTCATAAGTATGCCCTGAGCAGTTCTATTATTATCCTTCTATGTAAAGCATAATAATAGACTCTCTAAGCCTTATAGGATGATGCAGGTAATTAACATACTCATCGTATAAGAACTAGCCTTGAGAAGAAAAAAAAGAGCGGTTTAATCCGCTCTTATGCTTCAAGTGTGTCCTTGTATTCTAGATATTCATCAAATGTTGATAGACGGTCAATTTTACCCTCTGCAGTGAATTCAATAATTCTATTCGCAATTGTCTGAACAAACTGGTGGTCATGACAAGTAAATAGAATGTTTTCTGGAAAACGCATTAAACCTTGGTTTAATGCCTGGATAGATTCTAGATCAAGGTGGTTTGTAGGTTCATCAAAGATTAATACGTTTGCATCATGCATCATCATTTTCGCAAGCATACATCTTACCTTTTCTCCTCCTGATAAAACATTGGCTTTCTTTAATGCTTCATCACCAGAGAATAACATTCTACCTAACCATCCTCTTAATTCCTGTTCATACATACTACCATCAGTAAACTGTCTTAACCAGTCTAATAAAGATAATTCACAATCATTAAAGAATGCTGAATTATCTTTAGGGAAGTATGACTGAGTAGTCGTAATACCCCATTTATAAGAACCTTCAAAGTCTTTGTCTTCTCCCATGATGATCTTAAAGAATGCTTCTGTTGCTTTATCGTCTCCTACAAAAGCAACCTTTTCATTTGGAAGAATAGAGAAAGAAACATTATTAATAAGAGTTTCTCCATCTACTACCTTAGTAAGGTTTTCTACATTTAATACAATGTTTCCTACTTCTCTACCTGGTTTGAAACCAATGAATGGGTATCTTCTTAATGATGGTTTCATATCTGCCATTTCTAAGTTATCTAATAGTTTCTTACGAGAAGTAGCCTGTTTTGCTTTAGAAGCATTGGCACTGAAACGTGAGATGAATTCCTGTAACTCTTTGATCTTTTCTTCCTTTTTCTTATTGGCTTCTTTCATCTGACGGATCAGAAGCTGGCTGGATTCATACCAGAAGTCATAGTTACCTACATATAGCTGAATACGGCTGTAATCAATATCAGCAATATGTGTACATACTTTATTTAAGAAGTAACGGTCATGTGATACAACAATGACTGTGTTCTTAAAGTTTAATAGGAAGTTTTCTAACCATCTGATACTCTTTAGGTCTAGATGGTTGGTAGGTTCGTCTAGTAAAAGAATATCAGGGTTTCCAAATAAAGCCTGGGCTAATAATACTTTGACTTTCTGGTTACCATCTAAGTCTCTCATATACATATCATGGTATTCTGTTGTAATACCTAAACCATTTAACATGATTTCAGCATCACTTTCAGCATTCCAGCCATCCATGTCTGCGAACTCACCTTCAAGTTCTCCTAGTCTAATACCATCTTCATCATCAAAATCAGCTTTAGCATATAGCTTTTCTTTTTCCTGCATGATTTCAAATAATCTCTTATTACCCATGATGACTGTTTCTACTACTTTGTTGTCATCATAAGCAAAGTGGTCCTGTTTTAAAACAGATAATCTCTTATTAGGTTCAATAATAACTTCACCTTTGTTTGGTTCTATTTCACCTGATAATATTTTTAAGAATGTGGATTTACCAGCACCATTTGCACCAATAATCCCATAACAATTTCCTTCAGTAAATTTTACTGATACATCTTCAAATAAAGCGCGATCTCCGTATCTGAGTGATACATTATGTGTTGATATCATAGTCTACATTTCCTTTCGTACAGAGATGTATTATGCCATATTTAGTTGATTATGTCTAGTAAAATTGAGATATAGGTGAAGGATAGAAATAGTAGTACTATTATATAGAGAATGGAGACTAAAATAACTATATATAGTAAATTTAGTACTAAGATTACTATATGTAGTAAATAGAGAGTCTAAGATTACTATATGCATTAGATAGAGGAAGTAATAAATATTAGAACATAAGAAAAACCTGATTGTGTGGACAATCAGGACAAGTATTAATTAAATTTGAGTAGTCTTATTTTTATCAAGATCATTAAAAATTTTAACTGAAACTTTTTTTGAATACCCATAATCTACAGGTAACGATTTAAGAGAAGTGTGAAGCAGAAATA
>ENA-OPCM01000860-OPCM01000860.1-human-gut-metagenome-genome-assembly--contig:-NODE-860-length-21803-cov-9.745770_pt1 | contig 21803 bp, 17 predicted proteins | sample MGYA00241252_ERZ501484 | MGnify/ENA primary metagenome ERZ501484 (study PRJEB25962, sample SAMEA2042583) | human gut metagenome | biome: human gut; feature: human-associated habitat; material: faeces...
GTCAAATACTTTGAATAGTCTGATACATTTTTAAACTTATTGGCTGAATTCATAGCGTATCCTGCATAATAATTTGAATTTATCGCCACTGACATATTCTATCCCTCCTTTTCTTAGTTATTAAAACCTTTCCATAGCACATCAGGAACATTTTAGCGTCTACCGTTTTAATATAACATGAAATCTATACTTTTCAATCAGCATTGCAGAAAGTGACCTATTTTTGCAGAAAACGTCCAAATAAAGGAAAATACCTCCTTATTATTTCAATATTTCTCAAACATTTTAATGCCCGCATTAAACAATAAACCCAATTTTTTCAAACAGAAATTCACAATATTTATGCATATCCTGATTTCCGCTTCTTAAAACAGAAGAAAACAAAGACTTTATATCTATATTTCCTTCCGTTTTTTCATATTGCTCCAGATAAAGTGAACGGAACTCTAAATAAGAATCTTGAATATAGTCACATGCCTGATTTATATCAAAAGTATCAAACGATTCATTCAATTTTATATTCTGAAATTTCTGCTTATTTTCTGCATTTTGCTTTTGACTTTTGGCAACCATTTTATCCCATTTTATCAGTTCCTCAAAACCTTTATTTAGCTTTTCCAATTCTTCATCCATTGACAGCAAACGTCTTTTTCCACTCTCTGAATCATCGCATACATACACTTCTCTTGTTCCATTCCTATATCCTTCTACAATTTTTTGATACATAGTAGAATAGGCATATGCAGCTCCCATTCCAATATCATCGAAACCATACCCATTTTTACTTTCACGGATACTCTTTAAATATTTAGCATTTTCATCCCATAATTCTCGAAGATAATCATTTGACCAAACAGTTTTAGGCACCGTTTCTCTGATATAATTTGCATAACCAGCGTCTAAGGCAAAACTATTATGTATATATGTGTTTTCCTGATTTCCCCCATCTACTTCATCTGAATGTCCTATCTTCCGCTGTTTCAGCTCACTACCCATATGGATATCTGCAACACGTTCTCCTACCCTTATCATCAATCATCTCCTCCATTTGGTTCTTTTCCATTCCAATAAGGATAATAATATTTCATGGTATAAGGTCTGGTAAAGGAAAGTCTATAATTTAAGTTCTCATAAAAATAATTGTACCATTCAATATCTATCACTTTACCTGTATCCGGATCAATATATAAATTTGCCATGTTCAAATCTTTCCAGCATGTCATGTCACTGGAACTTCCTGTCCCTCTAACATGAATCCAATAACAAGGCGTACTCCAGTCAAATACCGATAATGTTAAAACATACTTATCTTTTATTCCTGAAAATGATGAGTTTAAAACATATACCGCATCAGGAATTACCTGCTGATATTCTAATGGCAGTGATGTTCCTTCTGTTTGTAAAAGACAAACATTAAAATTTGATGTTCTTCTCAAAGAAATATCATAATTTACCGAGCTTGAACTTCTCTTGTAAGAATATGAGAAATCTATCTCATTTCCATTTACATAAAAATTTGTTCTGGCGGCATTAAATTGAAAAACTATATTTGCCCTATCACAAACGGCGTAGAATTTTGCAGTTGTATCTGTTGATATTGGCGCAATATTATGTATATATAAGGTATAACCTCTTGTTGCCGAATAACTGCCATCCGTACTTAAAACAACAAAATAATGAGTTCCTTCATCTAATGCGTATAGATTATCCTTGACTGCATACAGTGCATCGCCAGAATAATAATAGACCGCATACTTATCTGAAGTATATTTTAATTCGAACCTTACAGCACTAGCCTCTGAAAGAGTAATCTTATAAAAATCAACATCATATGGACTGTCAATAACACCGCATGTTCCATTTAAATCAAACACACCTGAAACTTCCGTTGCAGTTGAAGGAGAATCATTAAACTCATAGTCCACATCTCTTGTACTGGTATAAAGACCTAATGAAAAATTGCCGCTGCCTTCATACCCTCTTACCGCAATAAAATAAGTTCCTGCTTCAATCTTTCCAGCGATTGCCTCATCAACTCCAGTTCCTTCGTTCAAACTGTTTCCTATGATCGACAATTCTCCACTATCAGCATTTAAACTAAGCAAATATAAATCTGCATCAATTGTATCGTCCATTTCTAAATATATCGTTAATTTGCTTAATTGTTGTATGGTAAAATGATACCAACGAAACTCGTCTGTTATTAACGAATTTGTTTTCTTTTCACCATTCAGTATCTCTACCGCATTATTCGGATCAGTATTGTCCTCCTCATCATTCGTATCCAATGTCTGAATCCCTTCAAAGAAAAAGGTCTGTTCACATTTTTTATTTCCTTCAGCATTATAAGTAATTTCCGGCACTTCAACTGTCGGTATCTCGATTTCTTCTTTTTCAAAATTCTCAAATGTAGTTACAGGAGCTACACTTTCATCATTTTCTGTTGCTTGAACATTCATACTGCTACTAATACCTACTGTAAAAAAAACCGCTGCTGCCATTAACATTGCTAAAAGTTTTCTTTTTACCATTTTGTTTCCCACCTTTCCACTAAATTATTGATAAAGTAATTAAAATTTCAATTTTACAATAGCAAATTCAAATCGTATTTACAATGTACCTTGCAGAAAATGACCTGTCTTTGCAGAAAATGACCATCCAAATAAAAAATCCCCTTGAATCACCCATAAATCAACCCTAAAGTTCAATCAAGGTATTTTTTACAAAGCAAATAAATCTATTGTTTTTAGTCCATTCTGGTTATTTCTTGAAACATCCTCCAGATCATAAACTGTTTCAGACAAATAAAAAGGACGCAGGATTTTACTCCCACGCCCCTAAACTTATCTGGCTTTATCTTCCCTGACTTTTGGCAGCTCCTTCCCCACCGTTTCCTGCTTTGCTTCCGATGTCTTTCTTGCCTCAAAAGCATCTGCATTATACTTGTACTCCTGTGGTTCAGCTACCATCGGTGAGTAGATGACCTCTCTTTCTGTATCCGGTGCTTTCTGTTCCTTATCCTTTGTGTGCTCCATACGCTTTTCCTTATCAAACTGCACAGTCATATCCAGATTATCCAGCTTATCAATCGAGGCGTCCAGATGCATCTCCATTGATACAAGCAGTTTTCTCACTGCTTTCATAGGGGCAAGTACAGCCTTTGTGAGATGGTGTTTCTGTTCTTTCTGTGAATAATCCACCTCCGGCTTATCTGCAAAGGTACGGAACGCATTGTTTACGGTCTGCCCGGCTTTTCGGAGTCCCTTTGCAAGAAGTGCTGTCCTTGCAATATCCCTGTCTGTAGATACAATCGTATCTTTTACCACTGTTCTGACATTGAGAAGTCTTTTCTTAATTCCTACAAATTCTGTCACCCTGTAAAGTGCCGCCCTGCCCTTTGCCTTTGTTTCATCAACAATATTCTTGGCAGTAGATTTTACCTGTACCTTTATCTCAGATACCTGTGACTTTATCTGCTCACATCTGGCATTGAGTCGCTCCTGTGCTTCTGTTAATGCTTTTTTTGCATTATTGATAAGGGTATCTTCCTGCATTTTCTTGATCTGGTCCTGCATACTGGTAAGTTCTTCTGTCATAGACACAATCTTTTTTTCCAGACCATCCACATAGGTGCATATCTCAAATACATCATTTGCCTGTTCTTTCATAGTATTCTTTTTTAATAAATCGAGAAGTTCTCTTATGATCTCCTCATTAGTAAGTGTCTTTTCTGCTTCCATCTGCTTTTCCTCCTTATAAACGGGGCAGCATATGCCGCCCCTTAGCCTTAATTATCGAAAAGGTGTATCCTTTTTATCCCTGTCGGGATTTCCGTGGTTCTGTCCGGCATTCTCCCTTGCTTTTTCGTTGCTCTTATCCTTTGCTTTCTCATATTCTGCAATAATCTCATTATAGAGCTTCTCCCTGAAATCCTTTGTGACCGGATAGCAGACATCCTGATAAATCGGTTTGCCGTGCTCGTCCACCTGCTTTGTTTTATAAGAAGGCATTGATACAAAGATTTTCTCTTTGCCCTGAAGGATGTTTACATTATTTACAATGAAGCTGTTTTCAAAGTAAATACGGGCAAGTCCCTTGATATTACTGCCTTCCCTTTCATAAGGTGTTACCGTCACAGAAAACTCCGGCATTTCCTGAGTTTTTCCCTGTGTCTGTGTTTCTGCTTTCTCCGGCTCCCTGATTTTTACATAAGCCTCAAGGATATTAGTATAGAGTTCCTCACGAAACTCTGCCGTGATAGGATTGCATACATCCTTATAAATCACGCTGTTTTTCTCATCACGCTCATTGGAACGGTATCTTGGCATTGATACAAAAAGCTCTCCCTTTTCCTTATTTTCAAGGATTGCGATATTGGTAATCTTGAATGAATCACCAAATACCACGGTCGCAAAACCCTTGATATTGCTGCCATCTTTTGCTCTTACCTCGTTTACCTTAATTGAATACTTCATACGCTGTTCCTCTCTTTCTTATACTTCTGAATTATCATTGTTTTCTGGTATGATAAGCTCACACCAAAGCTGTTCTATCTGTTCACAAGACAATCTGCCATGAAGCCAATTGCCCAGTGTAACGACCATTCCGTCCTGCTCGTAGTAGAGCCACTCCTGTGTTTCAATGTTCCTCTCATACACGATTGTCAAATCAAAATCAGGCATAAATAATCCTTCCTCTGCATCCCATACACAGGCTATTCCCTGTCTGAGTGTCAGATTCAGGCTTTCGACATACACAGACCAGCCGCTTACGACAATCTGAAAGTCATCATCAATCTCTGCAATATCGTCCTGAGTGTCGATCAGCTCCTCCATTTCCGATACTGCTTCTTCTATCTCCCCCAGTCGGTATCTCTTATTCATCTGCCGCCTCCTTATATCTGCACCTGACAACAAAACGCATTGTTCCCTGTCCCGGCATTCAGCATTTCACTTCCGGTTTCTTCCATTACCGGGTATCTGATATCTATGCCCGGTATCTCAATAATGCCGATGACACTGCCTTCTTTAAGAATGGCTTCCTCCTCTTTACTAACGGTGGTTTGCTCTTTCTCAACCTCTGACCTTTCATCTTGCTTCTCCTCCAATGTCTGCTCAAATTCATTTATGAGCTGGTTCGTGTTTCTCTCTCCGGTTGTACCCCAGAAAAAAGGGACTGCCATAATGGCAATCCCTGCTGTAATCAGTAGTCCTGTGACCACTTTCCTTATGCTCATAGAGTTTCACTCCTATCTTTTCCTGTTTCTGTCTGGCATATAGATTCCCTTATCCTCTGCAACAATGCCCGCATTTTCTATTCTGTCCTCAGACTTTTCTTCGTCCGGTCCCCCAAGATCTGCGTCCATAGCTTTTGCATTCTCAAGGTCAAGCTGGGCATTTAATTCATACTGCCTTGCAAGTTTTTCTTCCAGTTCTGCACTATATGCAAACGGCTTGTCATACTCCGCCTTTGAAGCCTCAAGATCATTCTGGTACTGTTCAACCTTCTTTTCCAGAAAATCAACATTTTCGTGAAGTCCGTTGAACAGGTTCTCCAGCTTTACCATACTTCCCACCGGACTTGTGGAAAGTTCTGCCTTGTATTCCGTCTTTCCACGAAGCACCATATAGTTGATACTGAGGAAATTCTTTTCCACCAGAAGCTCAAAGCCGTGGAACTTACCGACTGGAGTGGTTTCGCCTGTCTTACATTTGCTGATTGCTTCAAGCATTACGGTTCCACCATCCACTCGCTCTGTATAAGTTGCATTGCCTATGGTAATGGCAAAATCCGGGTTATCAATCAATTCCTTATCCCTTGCCTTTATATCCTCCCTGACATTGGCAAGTTTCTCTGTCGCAGTTTTGATGAGTTTTGGATACTTGATCATAAAATTATCCTGCAATCCGTATCTCTGATTATCATAAGACGCCTTTAAGAGCTTTAATCTCTGGACATCATTGTCAACCTCCATCTTTTCCCTGATTAAAGGGTTGCCTGTAGCAACCGCCTTAATCTCCGCATAAGAAAGTGTTGCCTCATCAATGTCCTCACAGCTTCGGCTCACTGCCTTGCTTGTCATAACCTGACTGATGAAACGCTGCTTGTTTTCCACAAGTGACCAGTTGTATGCATCAAAGGTTTGTTTTGTAACATATCGGTAGATTGCCACCTCATCGTTTTTATTTCCCTGTCGGATACCTCTGCCTTCCCTCTGTTCAATGGAAGAAGGCTTCCACGGGCAATCGACATGGTGCATTGCAACAAGGTGTGTCTGTACATTAACTCCGGTTCCGCACTTATCTGTCGAACCGATAAGGACTTTTTTCTTACCTGTCCTCATTTCCTTAAAGAGTGCATCCCTCTGTGCGTCTGTTTTTGCATCGTGAATAAATGCTATCTCCTCCGCAGGGATACCATACTTGATAAGTGACTCCTTCAGATAATCATAAATCGTAAAGTCCTTGTCCGGTCCCGGTGTTCCAATATCCGAAAAAATAAGCTGACAGCCTATATGACCATCAGCATTTCCTTTTACATATTCTTTCCAGACATTTTCCGCTACCTTATTGAGCTTTCCGTCCGGGTTGTTCGGTGCGTCCTTATCAATCAGTCTTGCGTCTGTTCCAAGAAGTCTTGCTTCGTGCGTAATCTTTAAGAAGTTGTCAACACTTGGATCAACACCCCCGCCCCTTATCCTTTCTGCCCTTACAACAAATTCTTCCATTACCTGCTTCACATACCAGTCCGGCTCCGACTCCACGATAATAGGCTTGCCGCCACGGAGTGCAGGCACATCAAGGTCAAGCATATCCGCTGTCTGCACATCAGCAACCTCACGGAAGATGTTCATAAGTTCCGGCAGATTGGTAAACTTATTGAACCTGCTCTTGAAACGGAAACCACTGCCCTCAACCGTAAGCTCCAGTGCCGTTGTTACTTCTCCGAAGTTAGCCGCCCACGAGTCGAAATGATGAATTCCCATCTCCTCAAGTGCCGATTTCTGCAAATAAAGCTGCATAACATACATCTCACACATTGTGTTGCTTATCGGTGTACCTGTTGCAAATACAATTCCCCTGCCATCATTTATCTCTGATAAATACTGGCATTTAAGCTGCATATCCGTTGACTTTTTAGCCCCACTACTGCTGATTCCCGCCACATTATTCATCTTTGAAAATGTGGCAAGGTTCTTAAAATTGTGTGCTTCGTCTACCATAATAGAGTCAACACCCAGCTCCTCAAAGGTAATGAGGTCATCTTTCCTGCTCTCATCGGTCAGGGATTTAAGCTGTTCCTCCAGCTTTTTCTTCTGGCTTTCCATCTGCTTTACGGTCCAGCGTTCCCCGTTCCGCTCCTTCATATCATCAATCGCATAGGTGATCTCATTTATCTGTTCATTAAGCATTCGCTCCTTTCTCTCTGCCGAAATTGGAATTTTCTCAAATTGCGAGTGCGACATAATGATGCAGTCATAATCGCCTGTCGCAATCCTTGATACAAACTGCTTTCTTCGGCTCTTTTCAAAATCACGCTCCGTTGCAACCAAGATGTTTGCTGACGGGTAAAGCCTTAAAAATTCACTTGCTGTCTGCCCGATAAGCGGCTTTGGCACTACCATAATTGTCTTATTGGCAAGTCCGAGCCTTTTCTGCTCCATACACGCAGCCATCATTTCAAAGGACTTTCCGGCACCGACACAGTGGGCAAGCAGGGTATTTCCTCCCATAAGGATTCGTGCCACCGCATTTTTCTGGTGCGGCTTTAATTCAATCTCAGGGTTCATTCCCGGAAATTGCAAATGGCTTCCGTCATACTCACGCAGGCGGATATTATTGAAGGTTTCATTATAATATTCCACATACTTCTGTCGGCGTTCCGGTTCTGCAAATAACCATTCCTTGAACTTCTCCTTGATCATATTTTGCTTTTCCCTTGCAAGCATTGTCTCATTTTTGTTGACTTCATAATGGTACTTGCCCTCACCATCATCAATCCTGTCCCTGACAGTGACCGTTTTTAAGTTCAGGGTATCCTCAAAAATAGAATAAGCATCCATCCGGCTTGTACCATAGGTTTTCGTTGCCGCCACGGAATGTTTATCCATACTTTTGTTCTCAATGAACCATTCCATACTCATTTTATTCAAGTGTACCTGAATACCGGAATTATAATACTCCGTTCTGATTGCCCTTGCCCTTTTTGGTGTATTAAGCAGCTCATAGATAAACTGTTCATAATCAAGCGGTTCAATCCAAGTTGTACCAATCTTTACATCTATATCCGAGGCTTCAATCCATTCCGGCTGAACTTTCTCTAAGGCTGCGGCATTGGCGGCAAATCTTTCTGCCTGTGGATCGTCGGTATCAGCCGCCATTGCCTTTGCAACACGCAGCTTATCCCTTACATTGCCTGACAGATATTCATCTGCTGTCTCCCAGCCTGCGTCCGGGTTATTTTCATTGTAACGGTCAGGATTAAGAAAAATAATTCCATCGAGTTCCTTTATGAGAGTATCCCTGTCTGTTTCATAAATGGAGAGCATATAAGGAATATTTACATATCCAAACTCATTGACCGATACATTAAGAGCCTCAACTGCAGTTTCTACCCTGTCCACCACGGACTTTGCTTTAATCGTCTGCTTATAAAACATATCAGCCTTCTTCACCTCCCCGTCCTCATTTACTTCTTCCAGACTGCAAAGAAGCGGATAATCGCTGTCATCCCTGAACGCTGTACGGTTTGCTTTGGAAGTGATTGCTCCATACTTTCCAACGAATTTATCATATTTTACATTCAAAAGCTGCTGTTTGTCTGCAAGCTCCTCATCACTACAGCCCTCCATCTGGATATCAATCAGCTCTCTTGTTATCTGTCTGATTTCATCAAGGCTCTTAATACGCCCCTCCGCTGTCGGTGATACTTTCTGCCTTACCATCTCTGAATTTTCCCTGTAGTAAAGTTTTCCTTCAAAGAATGTGTAAGTATAATTTCTGACATCCGGATCAGCGGGAATGACTTCCTCTGTCTGTTCCTCATTATCTGCCAGTCTCTCAAAATCTGTCATCTGTGCTTTGATGTTACTGATTGCCTTATTGAGTGCTTCATACAGATTGAAGTTCTCATCATTATTCACACAGACGGTATATTTGCTGTCCTGTCCGAACATCCTTGTATCATACTGCATTGTACCAAGCATCATCTCCGGGTGCTCTGCAAAATAGGAATTGACTGCTATGCCATCACCTGTGACACCAAGATGTACCCAGTCAGGCTCTATATCAATTTTTCGCTCTCTTTTCTGTAAAAAAAGAATGTCCGCAGTCACCTCAGTTCCTGCATTATCCTTAAATGCAGTATTCGGAAGTCGGATTGCTCCCACAAGTTCTGCCCTCTCAGCCAGATACTTTCGTATAGTCGGATTGCTCTTATCCAGTGTTCCCTTTGTGGTAATCACTGCAACCATACCTCCCGGTCTTGCCTGATCGAGTGCTTTTGCCAGAAAATAATCGTGAATACGGAAGTTATACTTGTTGTACTTTGGATCGAATATCTTATAATCTCCAAATGGCACATTTCCCATAACAACATCAAAGAAGTTATCCGGATATGTGGTGTTTTCAAATCCTGTAATACTGATATTGGCATTCTGGTAAAGCTGTTTTGCTATTCTTCCCGATATGCTGTCCAGCTCCACTCCGTACAGCCTGCTTTGCTGCATTGGTGCTGGCATACTTCCGAAGAAATTACCGATACCCATAGACGGCTCCAAGACATTTCCGCCTTTAAACCCAAACTGCACAAGGGCTGAATTGATACACGTTGCAATCTCCGGCGAAGTGTAAAAGGCATTATTTACAGTTGCTCTTGCCGCACTGTATTCCTCATCGGAAAGAAGCTCTTTCAGTTCTGCATACTCTTTGCTCCACGCAGCATTATTCTCATCAAATGCCTGTGACAAGCCTCCCCAGCCGACAAACTTTGATAAAACAGTCTGCTCCTCCTGTGTTGCAAGTCTGTTTTCTGCTTCAATCTGCTTTAGTGTACAGATTGCATCAATGTTCCACTGGTATCTGGTCTTTGCACCACCCTTTTCTGTTTCCCACAGGTTATAATGGAAATTGAGTTTTGTCTGGTCTTGTGTTTTTTCTTTTCCACGCAGACCTTCCACTGGCGGTAATACTTCCTGTGCAGGTGTTTCAGGGGCAGCCTCCTGTGGTTCGGTATCCTTCTGTGGAATATCTGCCGATACATTCTTATCCTCATCAGAAATTATACGACCATCCGTGTCAATCTTGGTATTCAAGCCATATGCAATCGCCCGTTCTCTGGTTTTAAGACGGCTTTCTCTCACACTGTCCTCAATATCAAAGAACTTGCGGTAAACAGGATTCATCTTTTCCCTGTCAATCTTATTTTTTATGGTCTGATAGATTGCCTTCTGGTCCTCTCCACAGTAAAATGGCTGTTTTACCATATAGGATAAGATTTCATATACCTCACGCCATGATACGGTATCCCCTGCCCTCTCTCCATTTCTGTTTTTGTAGCTTACTTTCACATCTGCACTGCTTAAAGTGTATTCTGTGAGTCCATACTGATTATTGCAATATGCCTTTCTCTCACCCTGAACATTTCCCATCGCTATCTCACAGATCAGTTCCAGCTTATTCGGCATAAATGCAAAATCCGACTGCACCACATCCATAAGGAAAGCACGGAATGGTGTGTAACAGCTACATTCTGACACAAGTATCTCAATGGCATCTCTTAAATCTTTATCCATTGCAGCTACACGGTCAGCATAATCAATCGGCTTGATATACCGTAACTCAGCCGCCTTTCTGTTTACAGCATAACTGTCAGGCTCATCAGGAATAGCATAATCATCAATTTCTGATTTCTCCTCCTGCGTATCAACTTCACGGTACTCTGCGTCAATGACTTCATCATCTTCACGAAGTCCGTCCATTGCAAGCTCATCAATACGAGGTGTCTCCGACTGGTATTCTCCGGTAAGGATAAGTACACCGATTTCCTTTTCGACATTCTTCCACGAAACGTATCCTTCTACTTCTCCATCTTCATCTTTCCATTGGATACGAAGTCCCGAACCGTGAAATGTGTCATACCCGTGCAAGCCCAGACCGTCAAGCGGCCAGCTTGCACCCCCCTGACCATATTCTGCCTTGATACGCTTTGCTCTGGTTCCTGCGTCTATCTCTGTCTGATAGATTTCACACACCCTGCCTTTTCCACCGACAAAGCCAGTTCCTTTCATAAGTATCTCTTTTACATACTCACTTGGTACACTCTCTGCTTTCTTTGGATTAAGGTAATTATATTTTCTGGCAAGGGCAGCCTTTTTATCCTCCTCGAACTGACGCATAAATTCATTGTGTCTGGTTTCCTCCGGCTGCTTCACACCAAAACTTGCCTGCCCGTTTTGGTCGAAAAAAAAGGAAGCCTGTGTATATTCGGCTTCCTTACTGACACCCAATGAGTTAATCTCATCAAGCTCTCTATTTAATTCTTCCTGTGTTTCTAATGAAACTTCATCACGATCTGGTGGAGCACTACTTCCTCTGCCTGCATCTTCGCCTGCTCTCTTATCTTCCACATCTCCATTGTCGATGACGGATTCTGTGGCTTGTGCTTCATTAGATACTGTTCCTCCAACTGATCGTAAAGCTGGTTTGCTTCCTCCTCTACTGCCGACATCTTCTCGTACATCTTCCCGAATCTCATCAGTGTCTTGTACCTTGCCGGTTCGTTCTCCAGAAGATACTTCATTGCCATTCTCCCGTATCTGCCCAGCTTCGTTAAATCCTCTGTCTCGTCCGGCATTGTCAGCTCCGGATACAGCAGTCCGTCCACTTCCTTGTAAGTCATTGCTTCTAACATATGATATTCTCCTTTCGCTCTCAATCGTTTGTAAATTCCTACTAAATTCTCTAAGAACACTACAGGAGACATCGCATACAAGGGAACCAAGACGGTAAACTATCTCCTCATCTTTGATATTTACAATCTGACTGAAATCCTGTTCTTGCACAGATAAGTCAAATCCACATCTCGTCCCTACAGCATACATAACACTGGAATATACTAACTGCTCCATATCGCTATCCTGCTGTAAGCCCTTGCGTTTTTCGTTGAATTCCTTTATCACACTACCTGATAGCTGCATTAGTTCGGACATTCTATCCCCGAACTCCTCTTTTATTATATTCCAAACATTTGTTCCTGTAAACTGTTTTAACGTATTTTTTAGTGATTCTCTGTCATCGCTTTTATACCGCTCCATCTGTCCTTCCGATACCAGAAAGTCTGCATAACTTTTCAGGTTTTCCCCCTCCAGATCCCAAGTCAGCTTCACATTCTTTCCGCCTGTATCACTGATATCGAAAATATATCTCATACGGGGATTAAGTGCCCTTGAGGGGAAGATAGCACAGCCCTTTGCTCCACGCTTTACATATCTTCCCACTTTCTTCCAAGTGTCATAATCTGCCATAAGGGTACTTTTCTCCGGTGATCTCTGAGCTGTTACCATAACGATATTATCAAATTCATAGCGATATAACTGACCAGCAACTTTTAATACATCTTTCCAGTTCTTTTCAGAACGGGTGATGTTGCTGATTTCTGAATCATATATCGCTTTGACCTTCATATCAACACTCATGTGTCACCCTCCTTTTACTTCAGTAATTCTGCAAACATTTCCTTAAAGAGCTTTGACTCCTCCCCGTCAAGCTCAATCACAAATTCTGCATCAACCGCCTGTCCATCACATTTGCCCTTTCCTTTTACAATCTTTCGCATAATCCTGAGAAGCACATAACACTGCTTTGACTTGGCTATGCTCTGCTTAAAGGCAAGTCCGTCGCTGTCAGCCGACTGCTGTGTCTCATAGACAATCACATTCAGCTTTCTGCTGATTTCCTCAACTTTCTCATATGGAATACTGACAGACGATTTTACCTCTCCCGGTCTTTCCCATTCCTTATGAAGTTCGTTTAATAAAAATTCCATATCCTTAATAACTGCTGTCTGCTCATTTTTCATCGTGTCTTTCCTCCATTTTCCTTTAATGAAGAAGGGAGCTGTTCTTCGCTGTATGGCGAAAAATCAACTCCCTTCATATCCTCCGCATCAAGGACTATCTGTTCTGAATAATACATATCCATTGCCTTGTTTATGGCATCGTCAAGTGACTCTGCCTTTACTGTCTCTACCCTTGAGAGAACTTCTTTTATCTCAATATCAAATTCTTTTTCCATTCGATATCAGCCTCCAATTCCATTTTTCCTCATCGGCTCTTTTTTTCTTTTACCTGTCTTTCCTTAAAACCTTCATCATACTTTCCATCTTCAAGCCTGTCATAAAAATATTCCTCCTCTATCGTTCCAAATTCCTTATACATCTGGTGCAGGAAATCATTCTGCATATTTTTTGGAATATCATCATCCTTTGACAAATCCTGATAAAAATAAAACTTCTGCTTGAGTTTCGCCCTGTAATCATAAACATCTTTTATCTTTTCAGGTGTCCCGTATTCTCTTTTATATGCCTTAAAGTTGGTCTGCGAAAGTGTGGAACCAAGATAAATCCCGTGCTCCCACGATACCCCAATCGTTGTGTTATCCTTAGTTGGCTCCTCGTCTTTCGGATATCGCTTATACTCTGTTGCTCCAAGAGCAATCGTGAGAGAGCCGCTTTTCATATCCATTACCACAAGATTGCGTGGAGATAATGCTTCAAGTACCATATAATCGTGGTCATTAAAATTATGAAATGTCTGCCCCCTTTCAAATGTCCTGTCGCATTTTTCATAATGCAGGATAAAGTCATCTATCCAGCCTCTATCCGTCATTCCAATCTCATCCATCTTTGTAATACACTCTGGGGAACTTGTTGCCTTATCAAAGTAAAATTTCTTTGAATCATTATAATATCCTTGCAAAAAGCGTCCCAGTTCCACATCATCTCTACAGAATTTTGCAAAAACTGTAACATTTGCTGCCCTGTAATACTCTGTAAAACCTTCCGCAAGCGTTCTTCCAAGAAGCAGCATCTGATCTGCAAGCTCTGACATATCATCAATGGCAACGAACTTCTTATAATCTTCCAAAGTCATAAGCATATTTCTTTCTGTTCCCTTATAATTCTCCATTACAAGAATCATATCCTTTAAATCCATTCTTACCTCCTGTCCCAGAGAGGACTTTCGCCCTCTCTGCCAATTTTCTATGGTCTGCCAATTACTACAATCTTTCCGACACTTGCCACATCACGGTAAACTACGCCAACTCTTTCATTCAGGGCTTCTACCACCTTGCCATTGCCGACATATACTGCCACATGGCTGATATTCTTATATCTTCCGTTGTTTGTGAAACTGTAAAAGATATGATCACCAGGCTGCATTTCATCATAAGATACGGTCTTTCCTGCTTCATCAAGTCCCTGTGCTTCTGCCGCTGCTGTAGTTGCTCCTCCATAACTGATATTCACACCTGCATCCTTCCATGAATAATACGCAAGTGAACTGCAATCATAATAATTGCCACTATCTCTTAGTTCCTGACTGTAAGGATAACCCACTCTGTGAAGGGCATAAGAGCAGACTGCTTTCTGCCTGCTATCTGTAATACCACTGAGGATTGCATTTATTTCATCCTCTGTCATGGAACTTACTCCGGGGCTTCCACCGCCTCCACCGCTTCCACTTCCAGCATATCCAAGCTGTCCCATAAACTCAGGACTCATGATCTGCTCAAGCATTTCTACCTGATCAGAATTAAATCCATAAACGGAAATCATATCTCTGTATGATTTGAGCGTAACATTTACATACAGTACCGACTTCGTAACAGTTGTTACATTGCCATCTGCGTCTGTTTCCTCCACATCTTTTGTTCCACTACTTGTAGTATAAGAACACATATCATTTACTACAGTCTGCAACCACCCCTTTGATATATCATTCATAATTGTTGCAGTATCGCCTACACCATACTTAACCATGTAGACCGCCATAATGTCGTAGTAGTTACTTGGATTTTCATCCATTCCCTCATAATCTACATACACCAGTTCGCCAAAGTCATATCCGGTATGTTCATTCACTTTGGTATTCACATCACGGTTAAATTCAGACACATAAGCACTTGTAACTGTCTGCACTGTATCTCCTGACTCCAGCGGCGGTAAAAATAAGGCAAATGGTGAATTATAAAGAATCGCTATCACAGCAATAACCGGAACTGCAACGATTACCACTAAAAGAACCAACAGCAAAAGTACAAGTCCGATAATCGGAGCTGCCGCCTTTATCCAAAGAACTGCCTTTTTTACAATCAGATCTTTTACCAGTTTTACAACACTGTCCGTCTGATTTTCCTGTTCTTTCATCTTATCCAGAAAAAATTTAATCTTTCTGCTACGGTTCGCTGCTTTCACATCCTTCGCCTCGATAGATACACCTGTGGCATAGCCTGCCGCCATGCCGACTGCTGTACCTGCTCCCGGTGCAACCGCTGTACCTGCCGCTGTGGTTGCCGCTTTTGCCGTAGTTTTGGCAGTTTCTTTTGCAGTGTTCTTAGCAGTTTCTTTCGCTGCTGTCTTTGTCGTGTCACCGGCAACCTTTTTTGCCGTATCACTGGCAGCTTTCTTTCCCATCTTTTTTGCCAGTTTCTTTCCTGTTTCTACCTTCTTGATACGCCTCTTTGCTTCGGCTGCCGCTTTCTTTCTGAAAAGTGACGCTCCCCTTGAAGCAGTTCCCGTAACCGGACGGCTTACTTCATATGCAAGATAAGCTGCCTGTGACACTTCCTGCCCGCCTTCCACCTGCTCTGTAACTGCTCCAGCCGCAAGTGCTCCCGTTCTTCCTGCTATATGAAGATTGGTATTCTTCGTCTTGATAGAAGTATTGGACTCCCGTATATTTCTCTTAAATTTTGAAGGTTCCTTTTCTTTCTTCTCTGCCTGATGAATGGTACTCTTACGATAAGACTTCTTTTTACCTGTATCATTTATCTTTGCACTGGCAATTTTCGGACCACGCTGTACGGTGTAAATGTTACTGCCCTTAATTTTAGCCTTCTTCGGTTCATGCATATGAATCTTAGCTTTTTTCTTAGTGTGAATGACCATAGGCTTGTCATCCACTTTTTTTATCTTCAATGTTCCCACCTTCTTTCTGTATCCTTAAAAAAGGTAAAAAAGTAGCCATCCGGAACTTAGTCCAAATGGCTGATACATTGCAATTCTAATCAGCAAATTTTGCCTCCCTTTTCTTCTGCTCCGCAATCTTTTCGTGGATATTGGTGTTATACAGTCTGTAAAGGTCAGTGTCCTTGCTGATCTGGTTATCAAACGGAATTACCACGGAACCACACTTGATAAGTCCCATTCCCGATGCAGTATTGGTTACGAAACGAAGCTGTGCCTCTGATACACCGATAACCTCTGCCATCTTGGAACTGTCTGTATTCGCCTGCTTTAAGAGTGCAACAAACTCAGAGTTTGCAAGCATTGTAGTGGCGGTGTAGTTCTGTAAAAGGTCCACGACGTTCTGGGTGATACCCGTGCACAGTCCACCTTGTTTCCTCACCTTCTTCCAGAGCTGCTGTAAATATTTTGCAGAATACTCCGAATTAAGCAGGACATGGAACTCATCAATATAGAGCCATGTTGCCTTGCCTCGCTTACCATTCTCAACAATCCTGTTCTGAATGGACTCCATCATAACAAGCATTGTGATAGGACTAAGCTCTGTACCTAAGTCCCTGATGCCATAGACTGTAAATCTGTTATCCACATCCACATTTGTCTGGTGGTTGAAGATGTTAAGCGAACCATTTACAAAAAGTTCCAAAGACAATGCAATGTCTTTTGCCTCGTCCTCCGGCTGTGCCATGAGAATATCGTAAAAATCACTCATTACCGGGATATACTTCTCTTTGCTCCTTGCAATGTCGATATACAGTTTTCTCACACAGCGGTCGATGATTGACTTCTGTCTTGAATTTAAGCTGTCACCGATGCACTGCTCACAAAGACCAAGCATGAACTCGCCCTTTTCTCTTACCATTCCCTTGGAATCATTCGGATCAAGGCTCCATACATCCATCTCCAGCGGATTCACATAGTTATCCGTGTAGGTGGACATATTTACCACTGTTCCACCATAAGTCTCAGCAATATCAAAGTATTCGTTCATTGGATCTATGACGATTATCTCATCATCTCCCGACAAGAATACGCTGCCCATTTCCATCTTACAGAAGAAGGATTTACCGGAACCCGGCACTCCGAAAACGAAGCCATTTCCGTTTATCAGCTTCTTTCTGTTACCGATATTCACATTCTTGCTGATCTGATTGATACCATAATAGTTCCCTGTGCTGTCATTTAATTCCTGCACATTGAATGGCATAAGCACCGCAAGTGACTGGGTAAGAAGGGTACGCATTGTCTCCACCTGTCTTACACCAATCGGAAGCGCTGTGTTGAGTGCCTCCCTCTGCTTTAAGTAGTGTGTATCAATCGTACAGCTGTTACGCTTTCCGATAGTCTCCACTGTCTCACAGACGCTATCAAGCTCTTTTTTGCTCTCTGCCATAAGAATAATAGTAACTCCCACGAAGAAAAGGCACTGGTCATTCTCACGAACATCATCCATGATTTCCTCAATCTCCTTTTTCTCCGTTCTCTTGGCATATGAAATTTCCGTAGAAAAGTCGTTATTCTTATTACGGACTCTCTGCTGCTTAATGATATCCGACTCAATACCAAGGTATTTCTTCTGAAGCACCTTTGTAGTCAAATCCTTAGGAACAGGCACCACATCAATGCTCGTGATGGAATGAACCGGAAGGGAAGTAATCTCATTGATAAATCTGTCTGACAAACTGCTCGGATACTTTTTGATAAAAAGTGCCTTGCAGAATTTACTCTCATCCTCAAAATGGTCCGGGAAATATTTCACCATCCCATTGCACAGATCATTTCTAAAATCTGCTCCGACCTTCTTTGCCTTTTTGATATCAAAATCAAAGCTGCCCTCATCTCCAAGATGATAATAATCATAGAGCACTTTCAGTCTCTCATTGCCATTAAGCGGAACAATCTCTGCCCCAAGCTCAATGAAAGCCTTGTGTATCGTTGCCTCAAGGGTAGCAAACTGTGCCTTTGCCTCCTCGAAGTTCTTTCTCTCAATCGTGATTGTCAGGTATCTCTCCTGCTCAATCCCCTGTCTGCCCTCAATAATCTTCTCCTCAATGATGTCATTGTAGATTCTTCTATAATTATTGAAGCCATCGTTTTTCTCAGCAATCAGAACCTTGTCACGGAGTTCATCCATGTTTTTGTTCTTATTGTTGATCGTAATCTTATAATTACAGTCCAGCGAATTTAGGAACTTGCAATACCTCTCGAAAATACCGATCTGCTCATCCTCCGTTGCTGTCGTGTAATTGATGTCCTGAAAGCGGTAGCATTTGGAATACTTATTTTTGCTCACTTCAAAAATGCCGTTTTCAGCCACCGCCATAATCTCTATGGTTTCCTGAATGGATTTAGGTGTCTTATACAAAGGCTCACTCGCCTTCTTTAATAACTTAAATCCGTCTGTAAATAAACCCATGTCTCTAACCTCGCTTTCTTATAATGAAAGCCCGCCGGGAACTTCACCCTGCGGGCTATGTTCCCGACCTTGCGGTCAGATACTATTCGTTTCTAATGCATTGCCTTATATGCTGCAATGCCTGCTACTGCCGCCACAATGACTGCGACAAGTCCAAGCAGCATGTTTCTCGTCTTTTTCTTCATTGCTTCAAACTCCTCCTGCTTCTTTACTGCCGAATCAGCTGTTACAGTCTCCTGTTCTGCCTTTCTGCCTTTCTTCTTTACCTGTTCATTCTGTTCTGCTTCTAACTGCTTTATTGCAGGTTCTCCCTCTGTTGATACATAGGTAAGCGCCCTGTTACCAAACATAAAATGCAGTTTCTTTCCCATATACTCATAGAAATTCATCCCATTAAAGGAATAGAAACCACCAAGTGCAATCGGTGCCACACAGGGAATTGCCACATAAGCAGAACCCGTAAGACCGATATACTTGTAAAGAAGAAGGACGATACCGCCACCGACCACTACGCTTGCAATGGAAAATATAAGCTGCCTTGCAGTAAGTCCCATCGCAACCGATTCCTGATAGCGGTCAATATCCTTGTTTACTTCGATTACCATTGTCCCTGCCTCCTATCTTGATAAATCCTTTGTCTCCGGCTTTCTTGTCATTCCAATATTCGCCTCATACTTATCCATTCCATCCGGACACAGTTCCCTAAGCTTATCTACATTGAACAGATAAAGTGGATATTCGCAGAAACCGCTCCTTTGCGTGAATCCTGTAAACTCTCCAATGTCATTGTCTGTAATAAACTTTTCAATATCCGGCATGTCATTCACATTCAGATATCCGCAGTAATTTGGTGCTGCAACCGACAAATTCACAGTCACATCCCCAAAAGGCTCCTCATATACATCTTCATTACACATAAGACCAATAAACATTGCCCTGTTATTCATATACTGCTGGATATCAAATGTCACCTGCGTTTCTCCGGTTATACTTGAATTATAAGTAACCTGTTTCTTTTCATTATCCATTTCTGCCTCCTTCTATAATCCAAATGCCTTGCTTGTAAGTGTCTGTGCACCCTTCACGCTTCCAACAGTCATTGCTATCGTAAATGTCATTTCACACAGATATATAAGTGTCTGTGCCCAGTCAGCATAACTTCCTGTAAATGCCGGAAGTCCTGCATTGATAAATGCATTACATACCACAATCGCAAGTGCCATCGTTACTGCCTCAAACACACATGACAGGAAATATTTACAGTAGGTAGCCATTGTATGACTGACCATTCTGTTTCCTGCCATCGTGGAGCAGGCAATCGCACCAAGCGGCACAATAATCAGAATCTTTAAGAACCTGAAATACACTGTGTAGATGATAAAAAATCCACAGATAATAATGATGATTGCAAGCAAAGCTGTAAGTATCAGCATTACCAGACTTTCACCAAATCCGAGTCCCTTAATGATGTCCGCCTGTGTACTGTCAATGGCAAGCTGCGTCGTTGTCCCGGCAGATATAAGTCCCACCAGATTTCCTATGGAAGTAAAAAATGCTTTCATAATCGTGACATTATTTGCAACAAACCATTCTGCAAGTCCCAGTCGGATAAGCATACGCAGGATTGATTCAAACCTCATCTCATCTTTTACATCTATGCTTTCCGAGCAGAAACCGATAACAAAGAACAGCACAACGAGGGATGAGCCGACCGCTACAAAGACCGGCTCTATACCCTCAATGACTGCCCAGGGACCTCCGCCCTTGAAACTGACCGGTGACTGTCCAAGCATTGCAAAGACCAGGGATATCTGATTGTTCCAAAACCCAAACACCGCCTCAAGAAGTGCAAGGATCTTGTCTCCAAGCTTAAAAATATCCATACTTGTTATTCACCTCTTTCCTTTTACTAAAAGGGGAAATGCATTTCCCCAATCTTAGAAGCCTAAGAATGTCAGAACTGTTGAAATACCAGCCATCATGACACCTGCCACAATTCCTTTCAGAGCGGAGTTCATGGTAGATGAATCCTGCTGCTGGTAGGCTTGTGCGAACTCCATGACATTCTTTGCAAGAATGATGACACCTACCGCACCGATTACTGCAATGATAAGTGTCTTTAAGTTCTCAAGTGGCTGTGTTACTGCGGAAGTACCTGTACCTGCCGCAAAGCAGGTAGTGCTCATAAGCATTACTCCCATAAGTGCCCCGGATAATGCCGCAACGAATCTCTTTTTAATGTGAATGAATCTGCTCTTCATGCCTTTTTCCTCCATCTGATTGTTGTTAGTTGTAATAATCTGTTCTTTTCTCATGTTGTGTATCTCCTTTTTGATAAAAAAATAAGCCAGCAGGGATAATCCCTAACTGGCTGTTAAAAGTTACTCTATATGATCAGGCAATGCCTGTTGTAATGATTAAATCGGGCTTTTCCCGATATGTTTAGCTGTAACCACCTCCTTTCAAGGTGCAAAAAAAGCACCTTAACCATATTGGCTAAAGTGCTTGTATTAGTTTGATATTAAATTGTTGTGAGTCAGACAAACTTGAAGTTTCCACTTTCCTGTACTTATGATTTTTCATCAAAGCGGCTGCATCATTTCAAGAATAATGCCATCCGGGTCTCTAAAATAAAAAGCTCGACTTTCCCCAAATCCATCTGCCCTGAAATCAAAATACTGAGGTTCAGACAGACATTCTACATGATTTTCGACAAGTGTTTTGTAGACAGAATCAATGTCATCCGTGTAAAAGCACACTTCTGAGATAGATGTCGTAAACAAATCCGATTTTACTTTATGGATTTCGCTGTCTACAAACTGAATCAATTCGACTGGCGGTGCTTCAATAGCCTTAGAACCATTCAAATAAGCAACCCTTGCTTTACAATTTTCCTTACGGAACATTTTATCTGTTTCTTTGCCCTTCATAAAGATTTCGCCTTGAAACTCAAGTCCAAGAATATCTCTATAGAACGCAATAGAGCGATCCAAATCAGAAACCGTTAGTCCTACATGATAAATTCTTCCAATCACCTTTATATCCTCCTAAAAAAATCCGATTTTCTATTCTCTCACAAACAAACTTGAATTTTCAAATTAGTCTTTGCAAATAACCTTTGAACCTTCACCATCAATTACAA